>JAEEGL015027301.1_pt1 | contig 22279 bp, 24 predicted proteins | sample 9134231 | NCBI WGS metagenome assembly JAEEGL01 (sample SAMN16246548, study PRJNA631951) | gut metagenome | biome: gut microbiome; feature: rumen; material: fiber-attached | host: Bos | place: Iran: Karaj | collected 2018-10 | reverse complement strand
TTCTGAGAACCCAAGCATTAGAAACATAAATATCTTGATTTAACATATTGTATTCTTTTTTATTTTACGCTGAATGTACCAACAGGAATTGTCGTAGCGGTTGCTATCGACATGAAGAATACACCGTATTCGCCTGGTTCCATTTCACTTGCAGGAATCGTCAAAAGATATGACTGATTACCGTACTTATGGCCAGTGAAATTCACAAACCCTGCCTTCACTGCATCGGAGGAACCAAGAAGCGATGGCTGTATTTCCATCCATTGAATCCTGCGCTCCTTCTTGCTTTTTTCAAAACGAACAACTCGGTAGATTTCCATGGGGTCATTTTCGTTGCTTTCTGCCTTGATGAGCAGTCTGATGTCACCACCATCATACTTCAACTGATAAGCTGACTTACCTCCCTTGAAGATGATGTCCATACCGACAGAACCAGCAAGGCCACTGACTGCATCGACAGCATTGCTAACACCCATTGCAGTGCCGACAGTCCTGGCACCATTGATAATTCCAGAAGCCGATCCTGATGTGGCCATACCGACAACACCTGCAGCACCGGCAAACTGAGCGACGTTGCCAAGAACTTTTGACCACTTGGAAACCTTGTTCTGGTGCTTTCCTATTGTGCCACTTTCCTTAGGAAGTATTGCATAGGTTGAGTCACTTGTCAATATGCAATAGCTATTGACGAATTCGGGTTCAGGAACTTTTAATTCCTGCGCTGAAACACTTGTTGCCAATGCAAGCAACAAGACCAGGCTAACTAAAAAATTTTTCATACGGCGAAATTTTTGAGCATTAAGTCTTTTCCTGGGCAATCAACAGGAACTATTCAAAAAAAGAAGTGGACTGCCACCCATGCTGCTCAAAGGCATCGCCAAACGCCTACATCCATACACGAATAAACAGCCCACAATATTGTGAGTAGCAATCCCGTGCCTTATGGATGATAAATTTGGCGATTTTTCGAGCAGAAGGCACTTCTTATGATTCCATTTTGCTCTGCAAATATACAACAAATAATTCATATTTGGACTTTTATGCATGAATTTACATGAATTTAAAAGAAAGTGGCAGTTCATCAGCGGATGATTTGCATAATAAGGCGATTTTTTCAGCACCGACTCCCTGCCACCGTGCCATGAGTGCCGTATGTCACTCTTGGTTCTATTGGCTTCTTCAATCGAAATTAATCAGATGAATGGGTCGGGGCAAATATATGGAGTTTTTTTCTTATCTCCAAAAAAAATTTTTTTTGAAAAATAAAGACTACACCTTTTTAATATCTTTACTTGAAAATGCGCGCGCGCACGAGGCATAGTTGATTTTTATATTATTTTAACATTTTTAGAGGCGTTTTGGATGGGTTCTCAAGCAGAAACTGAAGAAATTCTTCTTGATGGTGACACTCATGCCCTGTTTTTATTCTATACTTTTTTTATAGAATAAATTATGGGACGGACTTACGTATAATTTTCACTTGAGCTTTTTATGGAGCAACAAAAATAGAGTTGCATGCTGCGCCGATCAACAGGTCAACTGACTCCGTTCAAATAGGTGGCAATGACAGCAACAACTCTATTACTACAGAAGGGTTGTTGGAAGGGTCTCTTAGAGAATCCACCCATCCAGTGCAACGGCCAGCCGGACTGACTTATCTGTGAAAACATCCGCCATAATTTGTATTATATAATATATATTATTTAATGTGGAATTCGGTGTTTAGTATCTCTCTCAGATACTTCGCAGGGAAGGGCAGCACAGTGTAATTCTTCATCCTCACAAAGCCTACCTGCATCATCTCCAGAAGTTTCAAAACGACTTCTTCAGAAGGTTGAGCACAGTCCGCTCTAAGAATCTGGCGCATAACCGGCGAAGTGGAAATGGACTGGTTTGGTGTGTCGTACTGACCAACCACATAACAGTACACTTTCGCTGGCTTATCTTCCTGCTCATCCTCTTTATCATATTCAAGGGATTCCCACAGGTGTATGTGACGATAAACGTTCGTTCCCAGTCGCTCACTATCCTCTGTACGTCGACCAACCTTCAGAACTACACCTGTAGCATTGGCAATGGTTTCCTTTGCCTTGGTGCAAATAGTAACTCGTTTCTTTCCTTCTGTCTTAGCAGGGTAGAGTAGGGGAATTAGTTCGCTCTTTAAAATTTGCTCTTTATTCCTGATACCGTTGACAATATTATCATAGACTTCTTCATGGGTGGCATTTCCATCCTGTAGTCCCTCTATAGCCTTCATAATGGCATCGGTATCAAGCAGCACGTCTTCCTTCTCATCCATGAAACTTCGTTCCATTTCCAAGATATTGCTCATAGCCCTGACATTGGTACGTCTGATGATATATGCGTCACTTACATCATTATCGGACCAAACTGCAAGTTCTACATTCCTATCAAAATAGCTGTTGTCAAAGTTCTGACGGAAGAACAGTCGTACTATTGCCCTTTGGTGTTCGTCCTGGAACTCTGGGGATTTGATGTTGTCAATCTTGAATCTTTCTATGGTAAAATATCCATCAGGGCTGACTGTCATTCCTGCAAACAGAACAGGCCGCAGTCCACTCTTCCTGTCCTTATCCGTAGCACAAGGTCTTGCGCAATAGAAGGACAGCGGACGGCGCACATCATAGCGACTCCAATCAACCAGACGTATGCGTCCATCACGGAGGTCTGCCTTGATGACTACTTCTTTCAGGACTGTGTGGACTGTCTCAACGAAAGCCTTGCTTACTTCGCTCTTGGCGTTCTTGTATGAAACAGGGACTGTCACATGCTGACAGACAATATTCTTCTCAGGAATATATGGATCTTTCATGTCCTTGTTGATGTCATAGAACTTCTCAGTCCTGACAATCTCGATGTTCGCATTATACAAGTCCTTTGCTCCTGACTTGAATGGAATGCCGTTGTCCTTGCAGTAGGATGAAAAAGCGTCGTGGTAAGCCTTACGACTTTCTTCAGTCCATTGAACAATGGCCTTTTTCTTATCCTCTTTCTCCTTCTGGGAATAGACTGTGCTATCAACAAGGCAGATACCATTGTCACGCAGAACACGGGCGATACCGTCACCCCCAAGTGTCAGGTCTTGCGCACTTATCTCCTTGGTGTCGATGGTGGTAAAGTCGAACTGTACGTAGGGAGCCAGTTCGTGGCGCACCGTCCTGAAGAACCTGGCAACACATGACATCCGAGACTTTTCCCAATAGGGTAGGGTAGTACCGTCGTATGCACGGGTGCCATGAGTGCCGTCGATGCCCTGCCTATAATAGACTGCATTCTCTGGGTCGTCTTTCAAGGCCTTCCTGATGGTCATACTCCCCGAGTCATAGACAACCTTCTCGACATAGCGGACTGCGTCAGGCTTTGTCTTGGTGAAGGTGACAATAGAGGGATACATGACCATATCCTTTTCAAGGGTAAGGTCTATCAACTCAATCTTCCTGTCAGGGTCATCGTTCCAGTCCCTATTATAGTAATAGCAACGTCCTGTGATATTCTGGTATTCATCCTCTGGGAATACTCCATTGAGAGTGAAATTTATCAACAGCTGGAGCAACGCACGACAACGGTAGCCGAAAAACTTCCTTAATTCACGCATACGGCGTGAGAGCATCTTCAGGGGAATCCTTCTGACTTTGCATTTCCCTTCTCCCGTTTTGTTCAAGATGAATTGTAAAGTCATTTCGTCGGTGGTACCCTTACGGGTCAGCACAAAGGACTGCTGCCCCGTATAATAAACAGTTGAAAGGATCCTGACCTTGATGTCCTGGGTATTCAATACGTTCCTTGCTGCAGGACTGTCAAGGACAACCTGATATATGTCGAAATCCTTTTCAATAGCCTCGTAATTCCACTGGCTGACCTCTATCTGGTTCAGCAGTACATTAGTATTCTTTGCTTCACTCATAACAACAACAGTTTCTTTAAATACTGGTTGGCCACACCATCCTCATTGATCATCCATTGGAACTGTATTATCCGTTTTCCAAAAAAAGGTTTAGGACGCTCTACCATTTTATCACCAGCCTTGATGATATTCATGATATACATTCGCTTACCACCCATTGATTCCAGTTTGTCAAGGGCACGCTTCAGCTCTTCCGAACCTTCACGAATGGTTGCTGCCGAATAGTGCTTGAAATCCACATATTCACCAGGCTTATCATCAATAACAAAGTCTGCATTCTCAAACTTCTGAGGATCTGTTATGTCGGAAAGGTGCCAGCCTGTCTCTGACTGAAGAATAAACCTTCCGGCTTCCTCGCCGACACTACCCTTGTATATCTCCGTATAGAGGAACGGCGACATAATATAGGGCTTTGGCTCTATATGCTCTGCATAACCCTTTGAAACCCACCATTTGCGAAGTCCTGGATATTTTAAGATAATGTCAAGTCGCAGATTCTCTTCACTCATGACCATTACCAACGGACTGCTGTCATCTTTGGATTTCGGATATGGCCGGTGGTCTTCATCAGCACGGATAAAGCTCTCTTTATCACCGAACCATACACGCTGATGGGCATAATAGCGGTTATTAGCGGAAAACAGATACTTACATACTGGCTGGCCACCATTGTCAATGTAGCCGAACTTAATGAATGGAATACTGTCGCGTTCCTCCTGGGTGGCTGTCGGATATTTCTTCACCAGTTCACGTATTTCCTGCCACCACTCCATTACGCTAGACTCCCAATAGCCTTCATGCTGTGCGGCATTTCTGCGCTTATTGATAATTTCAGACACCTTATCGGACTTTTCAGCACCACGATTCAATATGCGTAACTGTTCATCCGTAGCCGTGAAAGTATTAAACTGATCAAACAGTCGAGTTATCTCTTCCATCTCAGGTGAAGTAAAACGCCGTTTGAGAGTTTCTTTGTGAAGGCCATACAATACAGAACTGTCGATATAGATGTTTATCTCCTTGCAACGCTGATTGGAACGGCCAATGCGTCCAACCGCCTGTATGACCTGACGGCTTCGTTCTGACCTGATGCTTTCACATGGGCGAAGCTCATTGGCTGCTGGATAGCTTTCTCCAAGGTGGTTGAAAGCTATCTTGATGTTCTTTTCCTTGGTCTCTGGAGTAATCTCCCAATTGGCGTTCAGTTCTTCTGCCTGGAAGATGCTCATGATAAGGTCTTTCTCCGTAATCTTCTCGGTTCCGAAGTTGCTGACAAGATGGGTGATGTCGCCCAAATAGATGCCGTCGATATCCTTGTCCCTGTATGTATCGGCTTTCTCTTTACCTCTGGGCGTGAGCCTTACGAGGTGCTGCAGATAAGCTTCTGGCGCAGGATATTGCATGTTCTGGCCAACACCGACACTGGCATAGGCTGAAATGATGATAAGACGCTCTGGAGTCTTAGAACTTCCATCTGCATTCTTGTCACTCAGACGCCGACGTATCTTATTCATTGTTGCGTCAAAGCCCTTGGCATAGACGTATGCGACATCGATTTTCTCGCCTTCACTGAGCTTCAGATGGTGATTGACGGCACAAACAAGCTTACAGATCATCCATTTGTCAAACTTGTATCTGCCCGTCGGCTCTTCATCGTCTTCGCAGCCGTCAGCAGCCTTGCTTCCGAGATATATAAGCGACTGCATATGCTTCTTTCCAGCGAAATCAAGCATTACCTTCAGAAGATTATAATAGCGCAGAACGCAATAGTTGTATTCCTTCTGACTTACACGATACAGGGACTTCCTTACAAGTGTCTCAATCCTGATGGCCTCTTTGTCCAAAATGCCCCATCCTTTAAGAATCTTGCAAGGGACAGTCCTACAGTCACCAAGGATGTTACTCTTGTTCTGGGCAACCATACCATTGTCAATGACATGGGTTCTGATGGCTATCCTCCCATCCCTATAGGGTTCATATCTCTTTCGCAGGAAGTCATCAACCTCCTGAGCGAGATCAGGATATTCCTCTACCAAGTCAATATAATCATCTATATTGTCCTGGCACCAGTTCAAATTGTAATTGCCGGTGGCCGACGGGATGCCTGCCGTTGCAGACATTCCAATGAGCAACGCACTCTTGCTCATCTTCACAATCATGGACTCAGCAGTAATTGGAATATCAACCATGAACACAATGGTGTTGTCATCATGGTGTGGTGCATCGGCCATGCTGTAATAGGTGAATCCGTCTATATAGTAGTCGTAGCCCTGGCGCAGTCCGTTCTTCCTGCGACTGTTGGAAATATTCGACGCATCGGCCATATCCAACAGTAATTGAGTAGGGTGGTTGGGCGTCATCTCATTACGGCTGATACCATACTTATACAGGTATGTCCGAAAGGCATCCTCAAAGGACATAGAGGCTTCCGCCGTGTCCTCGTTTTCCTTGTTTCTCTGTTCAGCGTAGTTACTGGCAAGCCTTTGCACATAGTTGGCAAACTGCTTCAGGAATCCTGTCACCCAGCGGATGGTACCGTCAAGATAGAAATCGCCAGGCAGCTTATCTTCTTGACGGCACAAAAGAAGTGACACAATACCGTCTGATGGCCTTGCGACAATCTGCATACCACCGCCCGTCTTGGTAATGGTACGGGTGGCATTATCCATGAAGATAAATGCCTGGTTGGTATCGCGTAACTCGCCATCAGTCTTGTAGGTATAGTCAAGCTTGTAGTCAAGCCGTCTTTTTTCGGCTCTCTCCATTACCTTTTCAAGGCTATAGTTGATATCCTCCAGTTTTTGGTCTATCTCTTTAAAGGACGGAGAAGACCAGATTGTCTTGGCTCCTGAATAGATGTTGTGGAACAGCTGAAGGAAGTCAACCTGATGCTCGGACTGCTCAGTGGCCAGACTATCCTTGACTGTCTGCTTTGTGGAATCAAACTCATCAATGATGACTATCTTGTTCTTTAGGAACTGGTTGCTGCTGAAGGCGCATGTGGGACGTTCATAGACTCTTCCAACCAACAGCTTATTGAAACTCATAAGCAGAACCTTCCGCTTTGGTATGAGCAAATCGGGGTACAGCTTGAAAAGCCAACCGTACCCTTCCATTTCTCCAAGATCTGCAAGGGTCATCTTGCGAATTTCTTTCTTCTCATGTCTATAGGCTGGAAGAATCCGCTTGCGGAACTCAAAATATAGTTTGGTTGCCTCCTTTGATACTTCATCATACAGCTCTTTATCTTCCTGAAGAGCTGGGTTTGTTGCCATCTGCTTAACCTTCTTCGTGAGCTTTTCGTATTCTGGAAGTTTACAGAGGTATGGCTGGATGACTTTGCCTGATGTCAACGTCTGCAGATTATCCTTCAATATCTCAGGGAGGGCGTTGAGGAAGAGAACTTCTTCATCATACATTTTCTGACGGTCACGGTTTGCGTAGGCTTTCCGTAATCCTTGCAGTTCGTCTTCTTCTCCGTCTGTTGACTGTCGCCGACCATTCTGCAGATTATTCTTTCGGCTTGTCACAAAGAGTATCTGACGGAAGGAACCCTTACGCTCATGGGTCTTCATGTATTCTGCCCAATCCTCCGTGTATTTGGCAATACACTCAAAGGTCGAATAGGTCTTGCCTATCGATGTGGGCAGCTCTACAATCCCTAACCCTGTCTTGTGACTGTCGATGAACTGTCTGAATATGTCTGATATCATAAATTTGTGTGCAGTCCGATTTTTGTATTTAAAATATTTAATTCCAAAATAACCCCCTTAGGACCTTTATTTTTCTTCGGACAATTCTATCATGTCCCGTTCAGAGGTTGGGTCGGAACAACACGATAACTCATCTATCAGGTCGTCAAAGGTTTTTGCTTTCAGCTGACCGCACTCTATCATCTTGACCTCACGAAGTGCCTGGCAGATGCGCTCCGTCAAGTCTGACTTGTTTGTCACTATATCTTGTTTGTCAACTGGAATAAGTCGAAAACTTCCACAGTCCCTCGATTTCAGAATGATGTCCTCTCCGTTTTTAGCCATGTCGAAATATTTCCGCTGGTTGGCTCTGAATTCCCTTGAACTGACTATATACATATATTTGTGATTTTTTGATTTTGTTGCAAATATAGCATTTTGTACCATATCGGTACACGTTTTAACAGATTATAACACGTAAATAAAACTTGTTATTTCGCACCCTATTCCCCTCATGAGTTTTTTCCTTTCTCCACACTTTAAGAATAGGAATTGTTTTTCATTCCCTTTATTTCTATTCTGCATCTATTTATGAAATATTATGTATATATTTAGGTTTAAGGAGAAATGTAAATTTTGTATTGGAAAGGCTTGTCGTAGATACAAAGAGAGAAGCCTTAAAAACTTTCAAGGCCAATATGTTTTTTATGCTTTTAGAAGCAATTGAGGTGGCTTCTCAGGCAGAGGCAGAAGCGTTATAGGAAATTTTCAACGGGTTTTTATCGAGCCAATTAGAGAAACCATGATACTTCGCCTCAAACTTTTCCATGATTTGAGTGCGTTCTGTCTTCTTGAAGAATTCTTCTAATAATATTGCCATTCCTCTTGTTTGATTGTCATATTTATTTCTACCAAACGGATCAGAATCACCTATTTTTTCTATTTCACCGAGATTTGGCACATGGAAGCCGAAGTTTGGTGCAACGAAATAATAAATGGCTTGAATTTGGGATGGGTCGCAGTAAGGTACATGCCCATGTTCCTTGTAATAGTCGTAGATAAACAAGGCAAATCGACAAGAGGAAAGATTTTGCAAAAATTCATCTTCTTCTTTCTTAAGCTTTTCCAAGTTCTTATTCTCATTCGAGATTTTTTCAAGTTCTTGCTGTTCTTTCTCGTACTGATCTCGGATGAAGTTTATGATAAGCTTGGCATTAGGGTAATTCGAGCTATGCTCGTTTTGATATTTTTCCATCAAAGATGGGAAGCCATCCACATTAAAGTTTGGCAAATCTGTCTCCAGATAATTAGTTACCTCAATGACAATTGATTTTAATAAATTCATATCAGCAATTCCTCGACGATTAAAGTAATACTTTTTTATAGCATCACCAATGATCGTAGGAGGAATGACCACTTCTTCCTTTTCAGTAGATTTTTCAACATTACGAGGCTGCTCTACATATTTTTCCTCAAATTTGTTCTCAGGATATAAATTCATTGAAAAAACAAGCCCCTGCTTACGAAATTTTCTATATGTGATTGCTCCACATTCTCTCAATTCGCGCAAAATCTGCTGCACACGATACTTTTTGATAGCTAATGTTGTCGAAATTTTTTCTACTTTCAAAACAGCCTGGCCACGGTTCAATTTTTCTGATGCCCAAAAGAAATTATCATCCTGAGCCATCATCATCAAGAAAACATACACACGCCAAACATCGATGTTATCCATCAGATAATCCAATGGCAATGGCAGTTCTATTCGCAAATATCGAAGGTCAGGATCTGGCACAGCAGTCGTTTTAACTATTTTCAGTCCGTTGGGTGCTTTGGAATAGGACAAAATTCCGAAATCGAACAATCTGCGATTTATTGTTTGGACCGCATTATCTATGTAACCGAGTTTTTCTGTGATTTTTCGTCGTGAATTCGGCAAGGTTCCTTGCTTGCACTCCAAAGCACCATAGCGCTTGAAGTTGATGGTTCTGTCCTTTTTAGTGGATTCAAAATATATGTATAGATGGGTGCGCATGCACGCATCACTCTTCAGAACCTTATCGGCATCAAGTATGGTCAAGGGCATATTTACATAATGGCGCATACGACCTCCTTTCCATCTTGATGATGTGAACTAAACTTGTATGTGGGGATGCTTGGGCGAAATCTTATTGATTTCTCGTGTGAAATTACTGTTCTTCGTTTCAGCACGGTAATAAAAAAATTCATTAAATTTAAATAAGCAGTGGCAAAGATACATCATTTTTTTTTGTGTGCAAAATGCTGAAGCAGAATTTTTTAAAAAAATCTTTTCATGTATTAAATAACTATCCGCAATTACCTGCTTCAGATAATTGCGGATAGTTGTAAAATATAAAGAAGCTACACAGGGCAGCTTCTTTGTATTGCTTATTTAAATTTAATTCAGGTTGCCCTGGCAAGTAGGTAAAAAACCGTCTCTCGACGACCTAAATGCTTTGCAAAGATAGGATTTATTTATTTCATAGCAAATTAATTTTTAATTTTATTTACATTTAGAGGTGATACAAATATTTATTTAACAAATATTAAGTATTAAACACAAGTTTTATTTTCAAAACAAACAAATTTTTAATAAAAAAAATGGTGATAGAATGAAAAATATTAGTCCATTTTTTTTAAATTATTGTACTACTGTTTTGTGCGTAATTATTTGTTTTTTAGAAGAATTTGAAACTTAAATGAAAAAAAAACAAAAATTTTGAAAAAGTCGAATTTTGTGTCCAAAAATAAAAATCATTACGCATGAATAAAATTTTTACACCATTTAACATTTTACAAGTCTGTTATATATTCTTTCCCTTTATTCCTATATCCAAAGAAAGAGAAAATGCGCACGCCTTGTGTGTGTTTATTTTTTAGTGTTTATTTTTTATTTTTTAAGACTGAGAAAATAAAGTTTATTTTTGAATTATTTAGAGTTTACTTAAGGATTTTTTTTGGATAATTTAGAGGACATTTCTTTTTAAATCTATTCTTTAAATTCTTATAAATTAATAGATTACAAATATTTTTTTGAATTATTTTTGATTAAAATATAAATGAGATAACTATATGAATTAGGCTGAAAAATGATGCAAATTTAAGTTTAATTAAAAATATTGTTTTAATTTCTTGTACAGTAATTAAAAATATATTATATTTGCATACGAGAACATTAAAAACATAGTATTATGAATATCGCTAAAATTATCGAGGGTACTGCAGAACTAACATTGCAGTGGAACCAAAAGGAACACGTTTCAAATGACCAGGGCGAGGAACGTGAGGCACTCCTCCGTCGAGAACACTTCAAGAAGTTTGCTATTGACAAGTGGAAGCAGCTTGGCAAAGATGACAGCTACATCTATCATATGGTTTCACAATACATCGATACCGATGAACCCATCTTTTGCCAAATCTATAATCTCGATCATGAGAACCGTCGAATCGTTCTGGAATACCTTGATTGGTACATGCATGGCATCGGCTTACCAGATGATTTCTAAAAAATAGTGGTGTTTATGGCCGAGAAATAGGATGGATACTTTCCGCATTTCATGCGGGTTGGCCACAAAATAATAATAAAATAAAATGAGTGAAGTATGGCACGGAAAAAGACATCAACGAAATTGACTCAGGAACAACAGATAGTGTTTGCATCATTTCAGAAAGGTGCAAACATCTTCCTCTGTGGCAAGGGTGGTACTGGTAAGTCGTTCTTGACTCGCCACATCATCGACTACTGCAAAAGTTGTGGTAAGCAGATGTTGGTGTGTGCTCCGACTGGAGTTGCTGCCACGAATATAAATGGTGTAACCATTCACCGTACTTTTGGCATTCCTATTCGCCTGATTGCTCCAGATGAGTATTTGTCAGTGGAACTTGACGATGGAGAAAAGCGAAAGAAGTACGTTGAGAAAAAACTTAAAGTGATTCGGAATGCTGAAGTCATCATCATCGATGAAATCTCAATGTGCCGTATAGATACGTTTGCATGGGTGGCAAACACGCTCATGCATGAAAACCCAAATGTTCAGATTCTTGTAGTGGGCGACTTCTACCAGCTGCCACCAGTTGGACCAAAGCAGAAGAAAGAAAAAGAAACATTCTTTGAATTATATGGTAATAGGCTCTATGCTTTCCAAAGTCGCCAGTGGGCTGATTTGGGCTTTGTAAAAATGGAGCTGCAGACCTCGATGCGTCAGAAGGAAAAGGCATTTATCAACGCACTCAATCAAATCCGTGAAGGAAAACCTGATTTCAATGTATTCAAGGCGTCGAAAGAACTAGATACTGCAGCTGTTACCATTTGCCCTACCAATGACACGGCAAACCACATCAATAACCAACAGATAAAACAGCTGGAGAATAAAGGTGCCAAGGTTTTTGAGATAGAAACAACCACTAAAATCATTGACGAAAACTTCAGAATTTCGGATAAGGATTATCCTATAGAAAAAACTCTGATTCTTTGTGAAGGTGCAAAGGTGGTGATGCTCAATAATGATTCAGATGGTCTCTGGGTAAACGGCAGCATCGCTACAGTCCTCGAAGTTTGTATCAATGGACAAGATGGTGTCGAGGATTATATTCGTGTTGAAGTAAATGGAGTACGTGCGGTTATTAAAAAACATACGTGGGATATCAATGACCACATCTTGAAACAGGACAAGCACGGAAAAAGCGTCATTGAGATTATTCCTCGTGCTGCAATCATACAGTTTCCTGTGCGCCTGGCATGGGGCATGACCGTACATAAAAGCCAAGGACAAACCTATGACAAGGTGAATGTGCTTGCTGATGGGTTCTTTGCTGATGGACAGATGTATGTCGCTTTATCACGATGCAAAACACTCGAAGGTATGCGCATCATCGGTACTTTAAAAGAAAATGAATTGAAGTGTTCTAAGGCTGTCATTAATTACATGCACGATAATTATAATCATGAAGACTCCCCTACCCTACCCGCCTCAAGTTCTCTTGAAAACACAAAGAGTTCTGTTTCTATGGAAAACTCTGAAGAAAACATCCCTGACACAATAGACCGCTATCAAGAAGGTTGGGATGACGGCTACGAGCAGGGAACGGATGACACAGACAAACGCTGGCAAGATAAAATAGCGCAAGACAAAAGTATAAGGATCCTTTCGGAAAGAACTGTGAGAGAAGCTGAGAAAGAAGAACTACCTGAAGAAGTCAGAAATCCTCGTGGAGCTGGAAGGAAGAAAAAGCCTATCTATGAGCAGCACCCATCTAAGGCAATACGTGTCCCTTATGACTTGGCAGATGTGCTGAAGAAGATTGGAGACTATTGCAAGGAAAAACCAGATGCAGTTCCTCAGGTGATTGAGCAATGCAATAAGATAATAACTAATTTCTATACAGATAATTAAGATGTAGGTTTACACTATTATCAAAAAAGCGAATCACTATAAATACAAGTTTGTATATATCAAAAATGTATTTATAGTGATTAATTTAATTTCTGTACACTAAATTAAATTTTAAAATATATGTTTATTATATAATAATATTCTTATATAATAAATAATAAACATATTATATAATATATAATAATATTTATCTTTAATAAACTTTATTTTAAATATATAATAAATAATTATATTCTTATTTATTATATAAAAAATAAAACATTTATTATTTAATATAATTATTATATAAGAATATTTGTATATATAAAATATTATCCTTATATTTGCAGAAACTTATAAAATATCATCAATATGGCTATTAACAAGAAAGGTAAAACAAATTTTCTTGGTGGAACGACCGCTGAGGATTTGTCAGGTAAAGAACAGCAGTCACCAGCTGTAAATGGCGACAACCAGACAGAAGAGAAGGCTGTAAGAAAACACAAGGACGTGAGAAACTGGGGCAGACCTCGTAAAAACTTGATTGAAGGCGTGAAGGAAACGACTATATCTGTTCAACTTCCTGATACGCTCTTGAAGCAAATGAGAAAAATTGCAAAAAATGAAAGAACCTCGCTCAAAGAAGTAATCGGCAGGGCATTGATTGAGAAATATGTTACACCACAAAACGACTAAGCCATGACAAAGGTAATTGCAATTGTTAACCACAAGGGTGGGGTAGGGAAGACCATGACCACGCATAACCTTGGTGCTGCACTTTCCATTCTCGGAAAGAAGGTGCTGCTCATCGATGGCGATGCTCAGGCCAATTTGACTGACCATGTGATTGAAAACGTAACTAAGCCAAACATCAGTGACTACCTTAATGATGATGATATAGCATTTGATCCTGAAATCGTTTCCGAAAATCTTCATCTTATTCCTGGTTCCACTTCACTTGATCAAGATGCGCACAACATTGAGCTTGCTGTCGAGGACGATAAAGAGGAAGCCACGCATTATGTTGCAGAATTTGTGAATAAAATCAAAAAGAGTTACGATTATATCATCATTGATTCTGCGCCAGGTTCTGGTGCCGTTCTGGTAAATATCATTGTAGCTGCAGACGAACTCATAGTTCCGATTGCAGACAAGGATTCAATAGGTGGTGCAAAAAAACTTACTCAGATTATTCGGGCCAACAACAAGAAGGTGAAAGGACGTTATCTTCTAACAAAGCAATCACATACCTCTATCAGCAAGCAAATAAAGCAATTGTTGACCTCACAATCTGCAGACAGTCTTTTTCATACTTCAATCAGACTATGTGAAGATTTGAATAAGGCTGCTGCTCTGTGCAGCTCCATTTTTGACTTTGCACCTAAAAGCAATGGTGCGGAGGATTACACTTCGTTGGCCAAGGAAATAGCCGGAAGTAAGAAAGACGATGATATGCCGTTTTAACTTATATTTATTATTTAATATATAAGAATATTATTATATAATATATAAAAATAATTTTATATGTAGCTGATAAATACAAGTGATAAAAGGATGTTCATCTTATAATCGTGTAATTAGTTTATTTATTACATTTAATAATCTATTAAAAATAATAACTTATGAAAAAACGAATTATAGGTTTTATAACTCTTTTATTCTGTTTGGCAGCACCCCTGAATGTTTCAGCCCAGACTTACGATGAAGTTATTACAAATTTCCATAGCTTGACTGACACCATGTCCAATGAAAAAAAGGAAATGGCTTATTCTATAATTGAAGAAGATTTAATAAAACAAGTCTATGAATCTTATGAAGAAGGGATGTATCAGGAAGTTCTAAAAAAAATAGATTCATTGCAAAAAGTCAGAAAGAAAATTACAGGCAAAGAACTAATGCCAAGAATATATATGATTAAGGCACAAGTTCTTTTTGCCTTACAGGAATTTTCGCAACTTGTTGAGACGACAAAAGAATGTATCAAATTTCACGCTAAGACCATGACCGACAGAGAAAGCAGTTATATTTATAATATGAATGCTAATGGTTATCGTAACCAAGAAAAATACAAGAAGGCAATTAGCCCTTATGAATACGCTCTTTCTTCTTATACCAAATTAGGTGAGATTTACAACCAGGCCAATACATTATGCAACATAGCATATTGTTACCAAGAAATAGGTAAGACCATGACTGCAAATTCTTACTATGAAAAAGGCCTCAATAAGTATCTGCTGTATTTCAACGTCACAAAAGAATATCTTTTGCATAACACTCTTAGCGTTCCTGATTCCATCGAAGAAAAAAAACTTGCACTCGAAAGCTTTGCTTTGAATCTATTTGCTATGGCTTATGCAGCTCAAAAATCAGGTAACTACACTGCAAGAAAAGACTACCTAAAAATGTCGGCCAACTGTGGATATAAGTATGCCAAGAATGAATACGACAGACTCTATCCATACTAAATTAAAAGAGGAAATGTTGGTTACATTTTGCAATCATTGCAATCAACATTTCCTATAACAAAACATAATTTGTAAACAAATCTCTCCATTCCCCAAAAACAAACCTTTACCCTAAGCTTCAGTTAATTTCATCACTTGCAAACTCCTTTTTTCCCTTTATTGAGTTAACTTCAGTTAATTCAAAATAAAAAAGCTTGTTAACAATAAAAAAGCTCGTAAAAAATTCATAGATTTGCAGCGAGAGGTAAAAAACATTTACCTCAGAGCATATTAGGGGTTTTTTGTCAGTTCTGCCACAATACCCCAATATGCCAAGGGGGTTTCCCCCTTTGGATTCCCCAGGAGTAGGCTTCACCTACTAACACCGTCCAAGGCTTTGCCTTGGAAGCGGATGGGAAAGAAATCAAAATTTTTGCACAAAAATTCTTCCTCGTTATGCCAAAATATCAAGCGCCACAAATTGATGCCTCACCAACCTTCGATGCAAACAGAGCAAATGAGGCAGAACGTCGTCATTGGGGTAAGGACTCCTATGATCGGAAAAACCAAGAGCCAGTGAACTTTTATGACTTCACTCGTAAGAAGCTCAATTTCGAAATCATGAAGGGTGAACCGTTGAAGGATAAAGACGGAAACATCAGGAAAGACGAGAAAGGACATATCATGTTTGAGAAACCTACGATCATTCCGCTTGGTACGCAACCAATATCTTTAAAGAAAAGATTTGACAACCGACTGGAAGAGATAGGACACAAGACATGGGAGAATGCCAAAGGCAACCAGCCAAACACTAACGTCAGCATCGTGCTCAGCGGTGACCATGACCGCATGACAGAGATAGCATTTGGAAAGCCTACTGACTTTGTGATGGGCGAGGACAACAGCAATGCGCAACTGGTCACAGTCGGCAAGAATGAACTGGAAGAAATGGCAAAGAAATATGGTGTGCAGGATCTTGTTGATACAAGCCGAGAATATTCACAGATTTCACTGTATGCTCTTTGCTTTTACAAATTTCTCAGTGAAAAGTTCGGTGAGGAAAATGTCATCGGCTTAGAGTGCCACCTCGACGAAACCACACCACATTTTCATTCCCTGGTTGTGCCTGTTGCAGAGAAAAAGAAAAGCGGAAGAGCAGGAGGCTACACGCTCGTTGATGACAACAAAAATCCTGTCCTCGATGCTGATGGTAATGAAATTCACATCACCACCAGAGCCTATGAACGTATGCCGGAAGAGAAGAGAACCAACTACATCAAGACTAACGCCATGACTGTGGGTGTTAGCTATGCCAGCTATTTCGGAAAAACCATTTCGGAAGTCAGCCGTTCCTATGAAAAGTGGCACGACATGATTCATGAGGAAGTGACAAAACAATGGGGATTTGACCGTGGAGAACGCCTACGCAACATGTCACCAGAGGAACGTGCCGACCACCATCGGAAGAGTAAGAAGCAGCTGGAACGAGAGAGGCAGGAGGCAGAGAAAAGAGTCAAGGAGGAAGAGGAAAAAGAAAAGGAAGCCAAACAACGTCGAGAGGAAGAGGAAAAGCATTTGAATCAGGTGAAGGATGATATAAAGAAAGCGGTGGAGGAAAAGAACCAGGCACTGAGTAACAGCATCAAAGGTATAGCTGCCAAGATGCTGCAACCATTCGGCAGAGGAGATTTAATAAAGGCTGAGAAAAAGGCGGTGGAAGAGTACGAACGCGGAAAAAAAGACGGCATCAAATACGCCATTGCAAAAATGATTGAAAAGCAGAACCTGACCGTCAAGGAGGGACACAGGGTCACCATCGACACGCTCGCGCAGCACAACAATAACATTGAACCAGCAACATTCATGCAAGCTGCACAAGTGCTGCAGAAAATGGGACTCTTACCCAATGTAAAAATACCCGAGAAACACTTCTTGACAGGTAGGGAGTTCTTGGAACTCTGCAGAAAAGGCAAGGAAAACATGGACGAGAAGATTGCGCTTAGGGAGAAACAGCTGGAAGAAATAGCGGAGGAAATGAAAAATGAGGGAGCAAGAGCAGCTGCCCTGAAAGGTAATCTGGTGAAGTATGATGCAAACAGTATAGAGATAGATAGTGATGGGCATATTGGTGGTTATTTAACTTTGACAGTGAATGACATTGGGGAAATGATTAATGATATTGTGGAGGAACGAAAAGAACTGAAGGAACAGCTTGGCGACTTTAAGGCACTTCAAGGACGCGAAGAGGGACACGGATGGGGATGGACCCGTGCGGAACTACAAGATGCCGTAAAGAGGTATTCCGAACAAAACTCGCGGCTTGATGATGAAAACAGGAAGCTGAAGCAGTTATTTACGGAAAAGACAGATGAGGTGAGCGAGCATTTCCAACATATCATAGACGAGGTGGGCAACGAGGATCCAATGATAGCAAAAGCGGCCGTTGGACTTTTCATCGGAGGAATATTCTCCTTCGGTGGGGGAGAAATTGGAGGAGGTGGAGGTGGAAATAACGAAGGATGGCGAAAAAAGGATAACGAGGAATGGGATGAGTATGCAAGACGATGCCATAAAGCGGCAAAAATCCTGAACACGCCAAAGAGAAATATCGGTATAAAAAAAAGATAACAATAGACAAAAAAATCAAGGGCATTATCGAGAAAAACGATAGTGCCCTTTTTTGTTGATTTTTTTTTGATAAATAATGAAATAAGCCTTGACTTTTGTTTCGTAAAATCTATAATTTATAAAAAATATGATTAATATTATAAATCGGGGAGGAGGTGTAAGAAGAAAACAATGAAGAGCGAAAATTTCAAAATCGAATGTCTTTCTTTGATTTGGGAACTTTTGGAATTCGTTTCCACCATTTTCAGCTTGTTTCAAATGATAGGACTGCTGTTTTAATAAAAAAAGGAATAGTGAGAAAAACATTTCAAGACTTAAAGTTGAGTCTTGAAATGTTTTTTATTTGTCGTCATAATGTCCTTCCACTTCCAGAACAAAGACTTCTACCACGTCATCGTAAATGTCATAAATGATTCGGTCATGAGCCGTGATGCGCCGAGACCAGGTAATGTCCCCACCGCCCTTCAATGGCTCAGGATGCCCCACACCTGTTCTTGGATGTTCAAGCAGATCCTCGTAGATTTTCTTGTATTTCTTGAACAAGTTGGGGTTTGACTTCTTCCATTTGGAAATGACCTTGTCTGCCCCATCGGAAATCCTTATCGTATATGTCATAGACTATCGAAATAAGCATCAATGTCCGCACGACTTTTGAGAGTGATGCAATTACCTGCCTTTATTTCTTCCCTTGCCTTGTCTATCTTTGCTTGCAGTTCAGGTGTGATGGTAAGGTCATCATCATCGATAGGTACAAGTGTGTAAGCCTGTTTCCTACTTCTTCTAATGATGATTTTATCCCCCTTGTCTGCAAGGTCGAACACATGAGCCTGTTGGCTCCTGAACTCTCTCGATGTGAAATTCAATACTGCCATATCAATCAATTTTTTTGCAAATATACGTGTTTTCTGCAAAACGGCAAATAAATGTGTGCCGTTTTTGGTACATATTAAAAAATAATCTTGACTTATTTGCACATTCTCTGATATAACTTAAACAACTCTGCTACGCATTTACTTTCAGTGAAGTCATTTTTCACAGGAAATCCGTATGCCTCCATAACGGTACGGTCGTTTGCCTGGTGTGCTTTTCGCAGTTCTGGAGGCATGACCACTTCATGTAATTACATATTTATTCTGTTCGGCTCAATATTGTTCATCCTTAAGAAACGATATACCGTCGATCTTGACTTGATGGAGAGCTGCGCCATGATGGAAGAAACGGACATGCCGCTTCGGTAAAGCTGAGCACAGGCATCTGCTTTCGCATTCTTGTCCTGTTTCGGTCTGCCCATCTTCTTGCCTTTCTTCATGGCCACCTTCCTGCCTGTCTGAGTCCTCTCGATAATCAGGTTCCTCTCGTACTCGGCAAGAATGGCGAAGAGCTGCATCATCAACTTGCCGCTTGGAGTCTTAGCGTCGAAGTTGTCATTCAGTGAAACCAGGTTGATTTGCCTGGTCTGCAGGTCATCAACTATGTTCAGCAAATCCTTCAGACTGCGGCCAAGCCTGTCAAGTTTGTAAACGACAAGCTCATCACCCTGACGGATGTAAGAAAGCAGCTCGTTCAGAACGGGACGATCCTTCACGCCTGACTCTTTTTCAGTATATATCTTCTCACAACCAGCTTTCATCAAAGAATCAAGTTGCATGTCAAGATTCTGACCTGTCGTTGATACCCTTGCATATCCTATTTTCATTCGGTGTACGATTTAATTAGACTTTGCAAATTTACAAAAATCGAACGAAAAAATTCCTTTTCCTTTCTCTTTTTTCAACAATCAAAAACTGTTCGATTTTATTCTAACTTATTGGAACAATGATAACAATTCATTACTGAGATAATTGAGAATCAAATCAGCTCCCCCTCAAAAAATATATTGAATTTAGAAAGAATATGCCTTTTTTTCCCTACATTTGCAGCAAACACTAAATTATATAAGTTATGTCGAGAAAACAATATATTGAAATCCTGAAACAATGCAGTCCCAAACTTCGTGACGATTATGGTATCACGTCACTCCGCTTGTTTGGCTCGATTGCACGAAATGAACAGCGAGAGGATAGCGATGTGGACGTTTTTGTGGAAACTGTCACCCCCAATCCTTTCCTGTTAATGGAAGCCAAAGAATACTTAGAGGAACATACAGGTTGCAAAGTTGATATCATACGCAACCATCGTAATTTAAATCCAAGACTAAAAAAACACATTGAGAAAAATGGAATCATTATCTTCTGAAAAAGCAGATATAACAAATGATAATCCCAAGTATGTCACTTGGGATTTTTTCTGCTCTTGATGGGGACATTCATGCCCTGTTTTTATTCTATATTTTTTCTATAGAATAAATTATGGAACTGATTTACATGTTTTGTTTTTTAGCCATCATGTCCCGTTTTATGCCCATTTTCTTGTTCAATTGCCTTGTTGCCATCGCCTTGACGTATGAGTGAGGACGTTTCACATCGAAATAATACCAGGCCAGGAAGAAGTTAAGCGTGTAATAGCGTTCTCCTTGTGCCACGACATTTTCTATCCATAGCCTTTTGACTTTTTGGAAAGGGAGCAATTTGAACAGCAGGTTAATTTCTGGCAGGTCAAGATGAATCATGACCAATTCTACCAGCATCTCGTCTGGTATATCGTTGATGGAGTCATTATCGTAACTCCAGAAACAATGTTCCTCTTTCAACTTGTCAATCAGATATTCTCTTATGTCCGTCACTTGATTCACGTTTCGTAAAGATTACCAGTTTTCCTGATATACTACCGGTTTTCAAATCTTCTTAATGGAATATTCTTCGCTTATATCTATGTAGCCATCGGCCTGTATGATAATAGCGTCTTGCAGTACCTCCGTGATGGTGCCCGTCTGCTCCCTGCAAGGAGACCCCCATACACAAAGTAGAACACGCATACCTTTTTCTAAGGAATGCTTCCGTCCCTCGATGTCGAACTTGTATCTGTAGTTCTCATCATCTTCAAAGTTCCAATCAAGGCCCACTTTGGACAGGCTGTCAGTTATGCTGAACAGTTGGCAAATCTTTCTTTTTACTGTTTGCAGGTCTGAATATGTCACCTCATGGGGCTGAAGATGCCAGTGCTTTGCGATGAACTCAGTATAGACCTTGGAGATTTCGTCCATGGTCATTTCTTCGTTCATCGCCCATTTGTCACGGGCAATGTCAAGAATCCACCCATCCAGTGCAACGGCCAGCCGGACTGACTTATCTGTGAAAACATCCGCCATAATTTGTATTAAATCAATCCCTCACGGTTCTTTCGGTCGAAGTCAGGATCACCAATGTTAAGTGCGGCCTTGAAGATCTTCCAAAACCACCAGACAAGTGCGATTTCAATCAGTGTGTACATAATTTTGTAAGATTTATATAATGAAGTACTTTCTAATTGTTCTGAGGTGATGTTACCATCGATAAAAAACCTATTTGTTTGCCGCAAATATGTGGCAATACAGCGTTAGGAAAAGTCACTATATATTCACGGGCAGCATCATCACAAACATACTCTTTCATGAAATGGACGACGCCTTCTGCTTCAAGTTCTATTTCATTTGAAATAAGTTTTTGAAAGGTTTCCTTAACTTTGTTTTTTTTATACCAATCAGAAAAATACAAATAAGGAATCCTTACTTTCAAATCATTATTAACGATACTGAAACGGCTTTCATCCTTAACCAAGTTTTGCTGAATGAAAGCGATGGTCAGAATCATTATTTTTTGCATCAGTAATGTTTCTTTACTTTTTCTGAGAACCCAAGCATTAGAAACATAAATATCTTGATTTAACATATTGTATTCTTTTTTATTTTACGCTGAATGTACCAACAGGAATTGTCGTAGCGGTTGCTATCGACATGAAGAATACACCGTATTCACCTGATTCAAGCTCAGATGCAGGAATGGTAATAAGATAAGACTTCTCTCCGTACTTTTGTGCGGAGAAATTGACATAGCCTTTCTTGGCCGTATCTTCCGTTCCGAGAAGGTCTGCCTCGAACTCAAGCCACTGGATGCGACGCTCCTTCTTGGAAGCCTTGAAGCGCACAATGCGATAACAATCCATCGGATCAAGCTCGTTGGATTCAACTCTTACGATTAAACGAAGGTTGCTTTCATAAGAATCAACCTGGTATTCTGACTTGCCGCCGGAGAAGATGATATCCATACCGTTGGAACCTGC
>JAEEGL014385686.1_pt1 | contig 22279 bp, 12 predicted proteins | sample 9134231 | NCBI WGS metagenome assembly JAEEGL01 (sample SAMN16246548, study PRJNA631951) | gut metagenome | biome: gut microbiome; feature: rumen; material: fiber-attached | host: Bos | place: Iran: Karaj | collected 2018-10 | reverse complement strand
TAAATCAATTTTTTTTATTCTAATATATTAACATTTTATATCTTTTTTTATATTTATATCATAAAATCATATTTATATTAAAATGTCGGAATTGGGCCCAATCCCCAATCCCCATCCCCACTAAATATATTATTATTTTCATTAAATATTCAAATAAAAAACAAAACAAATTATATTTTTATTTTGATTAATAAATCACAAAAATACACTTATTTTGATAGTTTTTAAAAGAACTAATATTTATATTATGATATTTATTCTTTTAGGATTTATATAATTATAAAATTGTATTGATGGTTTGATAGAATCATAATAGAAATAAATATTTTTTTTTAATAATAATTAATTATTATGAACACAACATTTAGAATAACTTTCATTAATTTTATGATATATATACTATTCATAAAATAAATAATACTTCCATTAATGATTTCTTCTTTCTATATTTATTAAACTCTTAATGAATAATTAATTTTATTTGTTTTTTTTTATTTTTTTTGTTTTATATTCAAATAATTATTCTAATAAGAATAATATATTTATCTCTTTATTCAATTTAAATAAAATTATTCTCCTTTTTAAACATTTTCAAAATTTGATAAAGAAGATGCTTGTTTTGCTTTATTTGAAAGAAATAATGATTTCATTTTAAGAATTATTATTTTAAATAAAAAAATAAAAAAATGTTTCTTTTTTTATTTAATATAATTAATTATTATTTTCTCTATCAATTTCTCTTTTAACAATATTTAATTCATTTCTATTTAATTCTTTTAATAATAATAAAACACAATTTAAAATATTACTTTTATTTCCATTTCTATTATTATTATTGTTATTTTTATAATTATAATCATTATAATCATTAAAATCTCTATCTCTGAATTTATTACTATTATTATTAAACATTTCATCATTTTTATAATAATTACCTTTAATCATATTTGAACTTTGATGTCTTTTAAATCCTTCTTTATAATTATTTTCTTCTCTTCTCATATCTTCATTCAAATTTTTTGGTTGATAAGTAGGATTTCTTTTTACTTGATGACTTTGACTTAAATCTTCATTATAATTTCTATCGTAATCATCATCATATATTTTATTATATTTATCTTTTATATTTTTATTATAGTTTTCTTCACTAATTCTTCTTTTATTTCCTCTGTGAATATTCTCATCATTGTAATTATTATTATTATAATTATTTGAATTATTATTATTATTTTTCTTATAATTATTTGAGTTATTATTATTATTCCTAAAATTATTATTATTATAATTATTTTTATTATTATAATTATCACCATTATATTTATTATCATTTTCATAATTATCCATTTGTTCATCGTCTTCATAATCACTTATATTATTATTTTGTAATAAAATTTTATCAGCTTTATTTCTTTCTTCATCAGTTATCATGATATCATCTAATTTGGCTAATTGAGGTAATACACTAATGACAATATTTCTATAATTAGGATTATCACAAATAGGATTTTCACTAAGCCATAAAATTCTTAAATTATCACAATCAGTTAAATACTTTATTTCATTTAAATCAGCAATCATATTTTTTCTTAAATAAAGTTCCCTTAAATATGGTAATCCTGAAAAAGCTTTTAAAGAACGAATACTATTTATACTTAATGATACTATTTCTAAAGAAGGCATTTCTTGAATAAGAGAAACATCATCTAAATTTGCACCCCATAGATTTAAATTTTTTATACTTCCTAATCTATCACTTCGAATTTTCTGAACAATTAAATCTTTTGTTAGTTTTTTAGACATTTATTTTTTCCAATTAATTATTATTCATAAATATATTTAAATTAAATTAAAAATAATATAAAAATAATCAAAATAATAAAAATGATTTAATAAACAAATAATTGTAAAATATAAGTGATATAAAATATAAGAAATTTTTTTGTAAAAATTGAAAAAAAATATAAATATTTAATTAAAGCTTATCTTTCATTAACTCACTATAAAGATAAATACTCAAAATTATTTTCTATAAGTAAATAAATATTCAGAAAATTTAAAATTCAATTTTGATTTATAACAATAAAAATTGTTATGAAAAGATTTGGTAAATGAAATATAAAATTTATAATGGAAAATGGATTTAATCTAAAATTAATCCTTAATTTAATTAACAAAAAATTTTAGATAATAATTTTAAAGGATTATTTAATATAAGAGACAATGGAATTTATAATCCTTTATTCATTGGTTATATAATTGAAAAAATTAAATAAAGGATATTATCAAATACACGTCTTTCTTACTAATAATTTTATATTATAAAATTTAAATTGACAATGATTTGAAAAAAAAATATCAAAGATATATAAATTTAAATTTATAACTAATCTAAAATATATAATAAAAAATGATTAAAAAAAAATGAAAGATAAAAAAATTTCTTTCAATGTTTAAGGTATATTTATTTTTTTTTCAGACGTTTTGTTTTTAAGTTTTTGGTTTCAATTTTTTTTAAAATTTTATTTATGTTTCAATTTTAATTTATTTTATTGTTTTAATTAATTATTTATTTATTTATAATATTAAAATATAAAATCATTCATTGTGTTTAACAAAAGAATTAGGGACAAATTTAATTTTTGAAAGATCAGAATCTTGAATTTTTAAATCTTTATTAATATAATTGTCTAAATTATTTTGATATTCATCATAATCTTTATAATTACTTTTTATATTTACATCTTTTTTTTCTATTCTAGGAAGTAAACTATTAGATTTTAAATTTGAATCTTTGTCTAAATCAATGATTTTAGGATTATATATTAAATTAGAAGAAATTGTTTCATTCCCATTAGATTTCGTTAACCCAGATACGTTTGATAAATTTGATATATTTGATAAATTCAATGAATTTGATTCTTTCGATTTTTCAATTAATTGATTATTATTTTTTTTTATGTTAGGAGAATAATTTATTGGAGAATTATATAATTTATTTGATTGAATGATTTTTCTTTTTTTATTCAAAATATTATAATTTGATTGATTTAAAATATCATAAGATGAAAAATTTTTTAAATCTTCTAATTTTTTTTTACATAAAATATCACTATTAAAATTATTATTTTCATTGATTGAATAATTATTTTTTTGAAAATTTATATCATTGAAACAATCATCATTATCAAATTTATAACTAATTGAATTTTGAAAATTACTTAAAGTTTTAGATTCTTTGTCAAAAGAATTATATTTAGTACTATTATTTAAGGTATCTTCATTAAATATATTAATATTATTGTCTTTTTTTTTTAAATTTTGATAACATAACTTTTTATAATCATTAATATTATAAAATTCTTTAACATAAAAAGTTTTTAGATTATTAAAATAATCACATAAGAAATTAAAAGAACCTTTATTTGTAGAAAGAATTGAAGCTTTTTTTTTGTTATCAAGTATAACTAAAAATATTTCAACATCACATAAAAGAGATAATTCCAATCCTTTTTTAATTAAACCTTTTTTTCTTTTATAATATGTTATTTGACGAGACATTCTATTATTTATCTTTTTCATTTCTATGCTTCTTTTCCCCATTTTTTCAAGTTTATTCCCTTAATTCTCTAATAATTCTAATAAAAAATGTGAGAATACTAAAAATAGTATACTTTTTTATTTTTTTCTGGCATAAAGGTAATTAATATCTAATTGGAAAATTAATAATTAGTTAGTTTTTTATTGATTTTGCAAATTTTTTTATATTTATTTTTTTTTTGAATATATTTTTTTTTTTAAATTATCTTTCCATTTATTATTATTATTTATATCTTCAATTGAAACAGTTCAATTTTATTTTTTTTTTCTTCAAAATATATCTAATGAAGTCTCTTATTTTTTTGAACAAAGTCTTTTTCATATTTTTTTATGAATTTAAACTCTATTAATTAAAGTTTTATTATATAATTTGTATTATTCAATAAGATAAAAAATATATATTATTCTTTAATAAAATGTTAATTTAATAATAAAATATTTTTAGATTTTTCATATACAAAATTTTTTATATTTCTTTTAATTTATGATATATTAATTTATAATTTAAAAATATTTAATATTTTCCTTATATAAAATTTTCTTCTTCTAAATAAGAATCAAATTTAGATTTAATTTCATAATCATTTAATCCTAAATTTTTAAGATAATCAATAAAACTTTCTTTAACTGTATTAACATAATCATTAATAGCAGCTTCATCATTAAGAAGCATTTTAATACATTGATATAATTCAACAATTAATTCTTCAATCATATCACTATTAACATTAAAATTTCCATTTTCTTCACTATAATATAAATTAACTAAAGTTTGAATATCTTCAATTTGAGAAGAATAAGAAATCATTCTTTGTTCTAATTCTTCAATTAAATCTAATAAAAATTCATCAGGAATTGTTAAATTAATATCTTCTTGTTGTTCAACTATTCTAAAATTATTTTTCTGTTTTTCTAATGAAAATTCTAATTTTTTCATTTCATTATGTAAATTATTTAAAAGAATTTTCACTTTTGAAAGTTTTGAATCTACAACTTTACTAAATTTAACTGCATTTGCTCCTTCATTTCTTACTATTTGAAAATTTTCTTCTAATCTTTTGATTATATTATCTGCATATTGAATTTGAATTGAATTATTTGTTAAATCTAATTGAATTTTTTCTATTACTTTTTTAAATCTTTCATTTAATGTATTTAATTTTTTAAATCTTAAACTATTTGATGATTGAATTGTTAAAACAGGTTTGATTGAAGTCATAATAACTTGATTTTGAATAAAATTATTATTTAAATTATTATTATTATTATTATTAATACCAAATGTTCCTATATTATTTAGTTGATTATTATTTCCAAACAAAGCAGTTTGATTATTTTGTTGGTTATTATTACCAAATATTGAAAGTTGATTATTTGATTGGTTATTATTTCCAAATAATGTAGTTTGATTATTTAGTTGATTGTTATTTCCAAATAATGTAGTTTGATTATTTGTTTGATTATTATTTCCAAACAATGAAATTTGATTATTATTTCCAAATAATGATGTTCCTTGTTTTGTATTTCCAAACAAGGATGGTTGGTTTCCAAAGAGATTTGACATTTAGATAATAAATTATATTTATAAATTTAATTAAATATTTAAATTTATTATGGATAATTATTTAGAAAAAGAATTCTCAATTGGAGATATTATGAATCTAAATATTTTAAGAAATGATTTTGAAGCTCTAGGTTCTGTTATTGAAATGAAATTAACACAATTAATTCCTACTAATCATATTATTATTATGTCTTTTTATAATGAAGAAAATATTCAAATTCATCAAAAAAATTTATTATTATTATGTAATAGTGAAAATGTATTATTTGATAATATTTTAATATTAAATAATTTAAGAAATAAAAAAAAAGATGATTATAAAATCAAATTTTTAAATAAAGAATTATCTTATATGAAATTATATATTGAAGCTTATAATTCAAATTCAAAGAAAAAAGACAATTATAACTTTACTCAAATTTTCAATTTAAAATATTTAAAAATTTTATCATTAGAAGAAAAAAATGAATTAATATTAAACAACCAAAACATAAATTTCCAAAATAATAATATAATAAATAATAGAAATGATAATAATAATAATTTAAATTTAATATTAAGTGAATTAGATAATATAAATCAAAGTTTAGTTTTAGAAAAATCAAAAATAGATAAAGAAAAAATAGATATGAAAAATAAAGAAATATTTCTTAATAATCAAAAAGAACAAATAAATAAAATGATAATAACTTTTAAAGAAGAAATTATGTTATTTGGAGATAAATGTTATGGTGAATGTGTTAATGAAGTTAATGAAAAAATATTACAATTAAATAAAAAAATTAATAATGTTGAAAATAATGTTATGAATAAATATCGAATTATTAAAGATAAAATTAATAATAATTTATCAAATAATTTAAATTTAAATAATAATTTAAATACTGGGAATAAAGATAAATTAGCTAATTTAGAAATTAAAATAAAATTTTTAGAAGATTCTATTTTAACTTTAAAAAATAAAATTAATGAAAAAGAAGAAAAAATTAAAAATTATTCTTCAAATGAAGAAAAAAATAATAAATTAATTAAAAAATTAAAAGATGATATTGTACTTTTAAATTCTCAATTAAAAGAAAAAAAAGAAAAAATTCCAATTAAAAATACAAATGATTCAATTTCAATCATTCAAAAAATTCCAAATAAAATAAAAAAAAATTTAATTTCTTTTGAAATAGGAAAAATTCAAATTGAACATTTTAATAAAATTTTTGTTAAAACTATTTTATTAAAAAAAGAAAATTCAAGTGAAAAAGAAAAACAAGTTTTATCTTTATTATTAATGCATTTATCATCAAATCCAATAGAATTATATAATAAATATAAATATGGTCATATTGTTATTTTAAGTAAATTAATTCAAATATATAAAAATAAATCTCTTTTAAACAATTTATCAAATTATATTTCTGATTATTTTGAAAAATTTAATGAATATAAAAGTAATATTAATATTTTTTTAAATAATAATAAAAATATTATTATTGATACTGAGCCTATTATTTTATTAAATATTAATAAAAATAAAAATTTATCTCAAATAATATCAAATAAATGTAATTCTTTTGATTCTTTTATTATGAAAAGTATAAATAATAAAAAATTAAATGAAAAACATGATTCTTTAATGGATAAATTTATTTCTATTTCAAATTCACTTTTATGTATTTTATTCTCTAGAAATTTTCAAGAAATTATTGAACAAATTAAAAATATTTCTGATAGATATATTTATACAAGAAGTATTTCTTGTATAAATTATTTAGTTAAAAATAAATATATTCATTTCTTTTTAAATATAATTATTAAGAATCAAAATGAAAATTTAATTGAAATATTTATTGATACTTGTTTAATTATTCTTTCAATTTCAGAAGAAGATTCTAAAAAAAATAGAATAAATTTCTTAAAAGAATTTGATATAATAAATAATATATTTGAAACAAATAAAATATTAGAACTGATTAAAAAAAATATTAATTCATATATAAATTTTTCAAATGATAATTCTTATAATAAAACATTTACCAGTGAATCAGAAATTGAAAAATTAACTACTTCCTTTATGAAATCTTTAATTTTTCTTTCTTCTTTTTCAAACATTAATAAAAATATTCAAAATATAATAAAAAATACTTTTTCAAAAGAAATAACAGAATTAAATAAAATAAGTATGAAAAATAAAAATTCTCTTTTAGGGAAAAATTTAAATATTTTAAATGATATTATAACAAATGAAAAAATTAAATAATATTTAATTTACAGACTCATATGTAATAATTTTATAAATATATTGCTTTGAACTAAACATATAAAAGAAAAAAAATTAAAACATTAAACCTTACTAAAAAAGATATACTACATTGTCCTTATTTAATATATTTACTAATATCAATATTAGAATAAGGATTGATTAAATTTTTAGATAACTTAATTTCTTCATTCATTCTAGAAATAATATATTTAACATCAGTAACATTAAATTCAACAATAGCTTTTAAAATTTTTTTTAAATCTCTTAATTGAGTATCATTAACATCAGAAGTCCAAGTTTTAATAAAAATACCGTTATTCGGTTGCATTTTAAAATTTTCTCTTAAATTATCAATAATAATAGTTTTATTAAGATCTCTTCCAATTTTACTTAAATCTTTATAAACATTACATCCTAAAATTGAAGTATGTTGTCTGTATAATCTATATTTAAAAATATTATTATTAATATCTAATTGATTTAATATATTATCAGCATAATCTTTTGTTCCTGCTGTAAAAGTAATTATTTCATATATATTATTTAATTCGTTTAAAAAATCTAAACAATAAGGTCTTACAAAAAACATTCCATTGATATGAGTAAAAAAAAAATGTATTAATGTTTCATCCATATCTAAAATAAGAGTAAATTTATATTTAGGATCAATTGGAGGAAGAAAAGGAGAAATAGTATTTATTGAATTTATTAAAAGTGGTCTTGATAATAATTTATTTTTATTTACTTCTAATTCTCCAAAAAGAATTGTATTTAATATTATCTTTGAATATTGATTTAATGACTTTCTCTCTATTGAAATTATTAATTGATTTAATGCATCTCCAAAAGGTTTTATTAAAGAATATTTTAAATTTAATGTTGAATAATATTTTAAACTATTTGAACATTTATCTATATTTTTATTTATCATTGATAATAATTCACTATTTTTATATCCTTTATTTATTTTATTTTCTATATATAATTTATTAAATCTATCATCAAAATCTGTTCTTAAATTTGTTTTTATCATATCTGGATAATTTATATTTAATTCTTCATGAATGAATAATTCAAATATATTTAAAAGAGGATTTGTTAATTCTTTTATTATTTTATGAAAATGATTTTTTATCATTGAATTAATTTCATATAAACCTAATTGACTTAAAGTTACCATTAAAGAACTATAAATTAACATTTGAACTTTTATACATTTATGAAATAAATTATTCATATATTGAAATAAAAAGAAATTATCATTTATATTTGAAGTATTATTTGAATATATTCCATTAATAATATTAAAATAATTATTTAATAATTTAGATAATTTAAATATAGTTTCATTAGTAATAACAATATTTGTTTTTCTTCTAAAAACATTATTTCTATTTCCATCAAAAGTATTATTAATAATAATTTCAATATCCATATGACTTTGAATTAATTTTAAAAATAAAATAAAAGTATAAGGTTCACTAGAAAAATCTCTAAGAAAATTAACTGAATTATCAATAGAAGATAAAGTATTATTTTTATTATTATTATTTTTATTATTATTATTATTATTATTATTATTATTAATTTTTATTCCATTAATATTTTTATTACTATTACTATTAATTAGTCCTTTAGAAATATTATTAAAATCATCTTTAATAGAAGAATTAACTGAAGAACCTTCTTTATTAAAAGTATTATTTATTTTAATATTTCCTCTTAATTTCATTTTTTTTTTATTTATATTATTATTAATTTGAAAATTTTGATTTCCATTTTGATAAATATGAATATTAATATTAGTAATATTATTGATTTGAGGGAGAATATTATTATTATTTAATAACATTAATTGAGTTCTATCTCTTTTTAAAGGTTTTTTATCTTCAATTATATTATTTCCTAAAGAAGAAAATAAACTTCCTTCATTAATACTATTATTTAATTTTTTAACTTGACTATAATTTCCTTTTTTTAAATTTGAATTTATTGAAGGTAAAGAAACAGGTGGTCTATAAGAAGGTGAATAATGTTTTGGATAATCTATTGTTATATTATTTCTATTATTTGAAATATTATTTTTCAAATATGGATTATTATCACTATATAAATCTATTATGTCTTGAACACTTTTATTTATATTTGATGAGTCGTTATATGGCTTTGAAAATAATTTCTGATGAGGTTTATATACTTTTGACATTTATATTTGTTATTTTTTTATTAATTAATATTAAAAATTATTTTTTTCGGGATTTAAAAAAAATAAATTTCTAAATTCATTATTTTAATAATATTTATTAATTTATATTTTATTTTAAATAAAAAATAATTTTTTTAAAGTCAGATTAGATGATTCAATTAAAATAAGTTTATCTGAAAAAAAATCAAAAAATTTAAAAGAGAAAGTATTATTAAATACCATATTATCTAATTTTTTATTTTTAAATTTTGAAAACAATATTAATTTATATATTAATATATTTATAAAAATTTTATTAAACCTATTTATTATTTTCAATATGAGTCATTTCATATAAAACTTTTTCTTTTTCATTAGTAAAATATTCTTTACAATAAAATTCAAAAATTCCAAAAACAGGTTTATGATCAGAATACTTAATAGAATTAATAGAATCATATTGTTTTAAAATAATAGAAGGCTCATTATTATTTAAATTTTTCTTATAAAATATTCTATCACACCAAGAAGGAGTTCTAATTTTATTTTTATTAAAATAATAATTATCACTTTCTTTTTCAAATTTATAAGTAGGATCAAATATAATATTTCCTTCATCAACACATAAAAAAACTTCAGAATTTTTATTTAAAATAAATTGATCATTATTAATTAATTCATGAATATTTCTTTCTTTAATTTTATTGATGACATTATTATAATCAGAATTAATTCTAAAATTTAAATCACCGAAAATAAACCAAATTTCAAAATCTTTAAATTTAATATTTTTATTATCTTTATTAAATTGACAATTTAAAACTTGTTCTAATATTTTTAATCTTTCATTATTTTTTGATACTCCTGCAGTAAAATGACCACAACAAAAACAAATAAAACTATCATAACATTTAATTAAAGAAATAACATTCCCTTTATTTCCTAAAGAACCCATCATTCCATTTTTTATTATAATTTGATTTTCTGATTGTATATTTATATTATTTTTTGAAAAAATTAACATATATATTCCTACTAAATTTAAATCTTTTATTAAATTATAATTTTCATTTGGAAAAACTTTTAATAATGTTTTTTGATAAATTTCTTTCCAAAAATTTATGCTTTTTTCATTTGAATTTAATAAAACATTTCCAACTTCTAATTCTACTATTTCTTGTAATCCTATAACAATTATATCAGGAGATATATTTTTTTCATATAATATATTTTTAATAAATAAATCTGATAAATCATAATTTCTTTTAATTGATATTGCTGCAACATTCCAAGTTATTAATAATAAATTTAATTTATTTGTTTTTTTCAATATATTTATTTTTTCATTATTAATTATTTTTTCATAATTAATGATAGATTGTAATCTTAATTGAGCTCCTAATTCTTTAGTTTTACTTAATTTTATTTTTCTAGATTCTTTAAAATTTTTATATTCAATCCATAAATTTTTATAATCTTTTAAAATTATACTATTATCATTATTTAAATAACTTCCAATATCATTTAATCCGACTTTAAAAAAAAAATTTCTTAAAAAAAACCAATTTAATCTCATAATTAAATTTAAAGAAATATCATCAAAAGAAGAAGAAGTAGAATTATTAAAATTCATAATCCAAAAAGAATTAGTTTGACCTTCTATAATTAAATTTCTATTATTATCATAATAAAAAGAATAATAATTTATAAAGTTTAAAAAAGAATTATTGGATTCTATATTGATTATGTCAGAATTACTTGATAAAGAAATTGTTTGCATTTTTCCTTGTAAACGTGAATTTTCAATTTTTAATTTTGTTATTATTGAATTATTTAATTCATCATTTTTCGAATTTAATATTCCTAAAATATTTTGATAACTTTGAATTAATTTTGAAAAATTAATTAATATTGAAATTTCTTCATTTTCAGGAGAATTAATAGGAAAAAAAGTTTGATAAATTAAAAAAGAAAAAACTTCATCTTCATTATATAAAATAATACATTCAATATGTTTCATTTGATTAATATAATTATCTAATTTATTTTCTTTATTATCAATTAACTGAGTATTAATTCTTTCAATGATAAATATAGTTATTGGTTTATTAAAAATTAATTTTTTCATTGTTATAAAACCACAAATACAAGGAGCAATAAAATCATTATCAATATTATATTTTAAAAAATAATTTAAATAATTATAATTCCACATATAATTAGGAATTCCAGTATTTAAAATATTTAATTCTTTTTTTTTAATATTCAAAAAATGGAATTCTTGAAAAGTCATTGATAAATCAAATCCAATAGAATAATAAAAAGTACCAGTTAAAAATAAATTTTTTAAATTATCTGATACAATTTCATATTCTTTTTCATCATTAATATTATTTAATGATATTTGAATTAAATCAATATTTAATATTTGATTAATAATATTATTTTCAATTTTTCCAATTTCTATTGATTCTTTTACTGTAATAATAAAATGTTCATTACATAATTTTATTATTCCTAAAAAACAATCTATTTCATAATAATCTATAATATTATCTTTTACTAATATTGTATAGTCTTTACTTATTTTCATTTTTAATAATTGTCTATCTATTATTATAAATTTTTTATCTCTTGCTTTTTCTAAATAAATAAATGAATTTGAAACTAATAATTTAAATAACTTATTTGTTATTGACTTTTTCTCTTTCTTAATATTATTTTCATTATTATTATTGATTTGAATATTATTTGATTTAATATTAGAATTTTTATTGTTGTTTTTTTGTGAATTAATCATTAAATGTAAAAATATTTTAATAAAAAAAATAAGAAAAACTAATTGTAATTTATATATATAATAAAAAATACTATTTATTTAAACATTATATCTAATAAATAATAAAATCTTTCAGAAATATCTTTTTCAAAATTTTTTTCATCTTTAAAATCAATAATATCCCATTGAGAACTATTACTAATTTCTCCATTATTTTTATTAATTTGAATTTCATATCTACAAAGAGGACAATTATTTTTTTTATCAAAAAGCCAAGTTTTAATACATTTTTCACAAAAAAAATGATAACAATCTAACATCACACTAACTTTATTTTCTTCACAAATTGGACAAAGATCATCATTTTCTAAATTTGGAGTTTCTTTTTTTTTCATTTTTAATTCTAACAATTCACCATAAAATAATTTTGTTGAATTTGTTATACAATTAAAAAAATTGTAAAATTCACTTAATGTTAAATAAACATTTTTTTTTTTATATATTAAATTTTCTTTGAAATCATATACTTCAGTTTTTATCATTTTTGATAATGATAAATTTGTAAATATATTTTCTTCCATTAAGGAAAAAACCAAATATAACTTTGTTTTTTTCATAAATAAATAATTTCGAGTTATTTGATTAATAATTAATATATCATTTATAACATCTTCTTTAGATTTTTCACAATTTTTCCAAACATTACCCATTAATTATATAAAGTGATTAAAAAAAACTTAAAACAATTTAAAAAAAAATAAAATATAAAACTTTTAAAATGATAAAAAAGAATATATTCTCAAAGAAATATCTAACTAAATTGAAGAAATTAAAAGAAGAAGAAAAAAAAATACACTTGAAATAATCAAAAAAGAAATGAAGAATTAATTTTTTGTCCTTATAAGAGTAAAAAAAATTAAATTAAAATTCATTTTTGAAAAATATAAAAAACTTTAAAAAAGATTAATATAAATTTATTCCTTTCAAAATTTACTTTTACAATTAAATCAAACTGAAATATTCCTTATTTAATTAAGAAAGGGGAAATTTTATATAAATAATATGAAGAAGGTAATAAAAGAATTTTTTTTCATGAATAATGAAAGTTTTTTGAAACATTTATTTTTTGAATAATAATTTTATTTTTTATTATTATGAAAAATTGTATTAATTTTATATTTTAAAATCCCTAATTTTACTTTTTTTTAAATTAATAATGATTATTTATTATTATTTACATTAATTATACAATTTTAAAAATATTTTTAACTCCTATTAAAATTGAATTGGTGATTTTTAACTTTCCAAAAACATTAAAATATAAAATTCCAAAAATAATAAATTCACTAAAAATAGTAATAATAAGATTAGTAAATAAAACAGTTTTTTCTAAATTTATACTATTATTAATAGCATCATTATAAACAACATCATTAAACCAAGATCTAAAAGGTCTATAAATTAAAAATTGTAAATCACACATATAAAATAAATTTCCATTAATTAAAAAATCAATATAATCATCATAATTTCTTTTATAAAGAGAAGAAATATATTTATTAATTTCATAGAAAATAGGTTTATAAAATAATTGATCATTCTTATATTCTAATATATGGAAACTTTCACAAAATTTAGGATATTTACTTCTAAAACCTTCATTAGGATAATTTAAATCAACTTGTTCAAATCTAGTATCATTAATATCAGAATAAAAAGTATTACAATCTAAATCAAGAAAATCATTTGTTGTTTTAATTAAATTTTTAACATTTTGTCTTCTTCTTTCTAAATCTAAAATACAATAAATGCTTCTAGTACTTTCATAAAATAAATAATTATCTTTATTATAATTCATATTTACTGATATTTCTGCTTCTGTTTGATTTGCTAATAACATTATTTGACATAAAGCAAACATATTATATCCTGAACAAGCAGCAACTGTATTATCTGTTATTATATTAAAAACATTCAATATTTTTTTTACGTCATCAACCCATATTACTAAAAATATAACAAATATTGATATATAATATATTAATATTATTATTATTAATATTAAATATTTTCCTGTTATTATTCTATATGCACTTAAAGGAAAATAATCCTTTTCTTCTATTATATCTATATCTTTTTTTATTTCATTTTCTTCTTTTGATTTTCCTTTCTTTGTTGGTTGATTTGTTCTTATATATTCATTATATATTCCTTGAATATCTCTTATTATTGATATTGGATTTTGTTCAAAAAATTTTAATAAAATTTTTAAATTATAATATTTATATGTAAAAAATTCCAAAAATTTTTTATCTTCGAATTTCTTCATTAATTTATTAACACTCATTTTAAATAAATTTTCAAAAGAAAAGATAAAAAAATATAATAAAACAAAAAGTAAAATATGGCAAATATTGGAAATATTTAAAACAATAATCACAATATTACTTAAATCTTTTAATCTTTTATTAGTATTTTCTCCAACAGAAATTTGAATAGTAACCCAATTATCTAAATATTTTTCATAATTCATGACTAAATTATAATATTCTTTTTGCCAATCTTCTAAATTTTCAGGTTGATAAACATTAGAAAAATCAAAATTAGCCATTGAGAAAATATAAACAGAATGATTAGTATATTTTCCACTTTCGATGATAATAGTTAGTCCATTAAATAAAATTTCTAAAGCTCCAACAAAAGTAGTAGTAGTATTTTGAGTAATAATATTATTATTTTTAATAGAAATATAAGTATATATCATTTCAGCATTAAATATTTTATTTACAACAGGATCTGCTAATTGATAAATTTTTTTCTTTAATTTAATTAATCCACTTCCATAATCGGCTATTTTATAAGGATTTTCATAAACTGAATAATTAAATGAAGGATAAGTCATATTATATTTTTTATTAAAATTTTCAGAATATAATTGATAATAATTTATACAATTTTTTTCTCCTGGTTTTCCTATACAATTTATTGCTAAAACACTTGTTACTGTATTATAAAATAATCTATTTAAAGCTCTTAATTGAGTATAAACTGAATATGAATCTAATAATATTTGATTTTTATATAATTCAAAAATAATAGAAATAACACAGAAAATAATCATAGCTAAACAAAATAAAAAAGAAATTTTTGTAATAGAAATAAATCTAGATTGATATTGTTTATATTTATTTTCTAATTTAATAATAGTTAACATTTTATCTTTTTGAGGATGACTTGAAATACTACTTTGACTATTAAAACTTGCAACAGAAGCATTATCTACTAGTTTAATAATATTTTTATTTATATTATCTTCTTCAAATATTCCACTTACATAAGTGTCTTCAATTTTATTTTTTATATTTTTAGATGATGAATAAACATGATATAAATATCCTTTTGAATTTATATTATATATTAATTTAAATTTTGTTTTATTTATTAATATTTCTTTTTCTGATGTTTTTTGAAAAATATCATTTATTTTTAATAAAGATTTTGTTGAACCTCTTTTTAAATTTTTATGATATGTTGAAAGAGACATTATTGATAATCTTGTTTGATTTCTAAATAGAAATTCTTCTTTCTTTTTCTTTAAAGACATTGAATAAATATATTCACCATTTTTAACATCAAATAAATTATTATTTGAATTTGGAAAATTAGATTTACGATTTTTAAATATTTTAGTTATTATTATTTCATCATTTGTTGTATGATAATCTCCATTAATATAAAATTCATCTTTTTCTAAATCTCCAAAATATAATTTATAATTCATTATAAATCTTCTGAATTTTCTTCCTGTGTTGTTAGTTTTTTTATATTGGGGTATTTGTTTAAATTCTTCATCATCTTCATTGGGATTTAATTCTGAATTTATTAAAAATTCAAAATTTTTAATATCGCCCTTTAATTTCATTGAATTTTTTAAATTTTTAATTCCTTCACTTCTAAATTCTTTTGGAAATAAAGAAAAAAATTCTTTTCCAACATATTCAATCATATCTTTACCTGTTTTTTCTATAATTAAACTATTTCTTCTCATATTACAAGTAATAATAATATTATTTGCTTTATTATAATAAGCATTTAAAAATTCTTCGTTTAATAAAATATTATCTCTCATAAATCCTTTTTCTTGATTTATTGAAATATTTGTTACTTCTTCTAAAATATATGTTATTAAATCAATACAATAATCATTTGATTTTTGCTTTGCTCTTAAAAATTCTATATATTTTTTCTTTTTTAAATTCTTAATGTCTAATCCTAACTTAATAAAATTTAATGGTGATTTAATTTCATTATGAAAATATTTACTTATTCTATCAATTATAAAATTTAAATTGTTTACAAATAAAAGATATACTTTAATATTTCCTACTATATTTAATGTTATTTCATCTTTTGTGTCAAATAATTCTAAATATATAAATTTTATATTCATTATTATATTTTCATCTTTATTTTTATATTTATATAATAAATTTGACATTTTATTTTTTAATTTATAAGTTAATGTTCTTGAAATAAAACAATATTGATATATTGATAATAAATCATAATAAATTTCTGGAATTTTATCTGATTTTTCTGGCTTTGATTTTAAAACATTTATTTCTTGTTTTAACATTTTAAAAAATGTTTTAAAATATAAAAATAAAACATTATCATATTGTGTTATATGAAATTTATCTTTTTTAGAATAATTTGTAGGAACTTTTTTATAAAATGATTCATTGGATTTAACTTTTAAATAAGATTTACAAAAATTACATTTTTGACATATTGAATAATGAAAATCTAATTTATCAATATATGAACGAATATTTTCATCAGATAAATTATTTTTTAAAAATATAATATAAATTAAATTATTAATTGGAGATAAACCTTGAAAAAGTTTTTTAAAAAAAATATCAAAATTATAAAAGAAAAAAAAAATAATAATAAAAATAAAAAAACAAGCACCTATAAAATAATAATTTTTATTATAATTATAAATTCCGATAAGAGAACTAATAGTCCATAAAATACAAACAAATAATAAACTTAATCTAATTTTATGACAAGAAAAATTTGGTATTCCAAGAAAAGGATATTTAAATATTTTTAAACAATACCAAAAAAAAATAAATATTTCATATATTATTAAAATAAAAGTAAAATGTTTTAATATTGAAAATCCAACTGATGCTATTTTTAATTGTCCTATTATAACTAAAATTATTTTTAAAAATAAAAAATAATTATTAAATTTATTTGTTAATAAATCAAAAGGATATTCTTCTGTTTCTTTTATTTTGAAAAAAATAAAAAATTTAAAATATGTATGACTTGTATAAAGTGTTATTGCTAAATAAAATAAAGAAATTATCATTAAAATTAAATTTAAAAAATTTAAATGAGATCCATAATAAATTATATAATTAATTATAATATCAAAATAAAATATCGCAAAAGTTCGAAAAAAAAATAAATCAAAAAAATTTACTAAAAGAGTTTCAATAAAAGGAAAATTTTTCATTTTTGAAAAAATAAATCCATAATAACTTAATTGAAAAAATAATATTATAATTAAAAAGTTATATGAATATTGCCCATTATTATCAATAAATTTTCTATAAGATTTTAACGGTGAAATTTTATTAAAAAAATAATTATCTAAATTTTTATTTTGAAAAGAATATTTGAAGTCAGTTATAATATAATTATACTCTGAGAAAAAAATAAAATATTCAATAAAAGAAAAAATAGCAATAAACAATCTATTAAGATAAATATAATTAAATGATAATAAAGCATAATTTTGAAAAGCACTTTCATCCATTTTAATAATTTCTTTTATCAATTTTAAATTAAATTGAAATTGAAAAAAAAAAGTAAATATAATTTTTTTATTTATTTAAATATAACTTTATAAAAAATATAAACTATTTAAAATTAAATATTTTTTAAATTTTTATAAATTCAATCTTTTTAATGGTGCTATCATTTACATTTTTAATATCATTTTTATAAATTTCTGGAATTTTAATTTTAATATTATTAAAATTAATATCAAATAAAGAAGCTTTCTTAATATCACCAAAAATATTTAATAAATGTTTATTTAATTCTTCTTTTCCTTGATATTTAGCATAAGTAATTTGACATTCTTTATGTCCATTATTATTTTTCCATTTAAGTCCAATAAATCTAAAATAAAATTCAATAATACATAAAGGATTTATAAAATTAATAAAAGCATATCCTAAATTTTTTAAAGTATTATTTTTATTACTTATTGGTAAATATATCCAATCATATGTTTTATAATTATTTATATCATCAAATCCCATTTTTAAATTTATTTCTTTAATTAAATCATCAACTGAATATTTTATTGGAATATTTTTTATCATTATTGAAGTTCTATTTTCTTTTCCAGTTATAATATCATTTATATTTATTAAAAATTTATTATTATCTTTATTACAATCGTTATTTGATGGGGAAGAATTAATTAAATTATTATTATTTATTAAATTATTATTAATTAAATTATTTTTAATTAATCCACTTTTTGAAAAATTATTAGGAAAACGTATATTATTATTAGGAGTTTTACAATAAGATTTTGGAAAAGTAGAATTCTTAATTGAATTATTATTATAATTATTATTAAATCCATAAAATGTATAATATAAATTTGAAGGAATATGACCTTGAGTAGGTGTTATTCTATCTTTATTATTATTATATTTTATCGAATCGGAAAAATTTGATTCTGTTTTTGTTGATAAAGTATTTGTAAAATTTGGAAAATTTAACATATTAAAAGGACTTAATTGTAAATTCCATATATTATTAGAAATATTCATTTTTTGATTTATTAAATTATTATTTGGACAAATATTTTTTATTTCTTCTTCTTCAGGAATTAATATTGTTGGATGTGATCTTTTTGAAAATGGTTTTTCAATTAAATTATTATTTGAAAAATGTAATTGTTTTATATAATTATTATTAGTATTATGATTGTTATTGTTATTATTATTATTTACTTGATTTGGTATATAATTCTTTTCCTGAGTTTTTAAATTATTTTTTAATATTCCAATATTATTATAATTTATATTTTTATCTTTTTCTCTCCAAATTTTATCCATAAATGGATTTGTATCTATTTCATTAATTAAAGTATCTTGATTTTCATCTGTAATATTATTTTTTTGGAAATTTTGTATTGTTGCATATATGTCTTTATCAAGTCTAAATTTAAAAATAATTATAAAATATAATTATACTCGTTAAACTCTTTACTTTCGTCATTAATATTATTATAATTATTTAATTTGTCATTTAAATTTGTATTCATTGTATTTTTTGAATTATTTGCTTTTAGTCTTAAATCAAACATTTAAATTTTATTTATTTAACAAATTTATTGAAGCCTTATAAAACGATAAATGAATTATTTTTAAAAATATAACTTGTCAAAATTTGAAATCATTAATAAATATTTGAGTTTAATTTTTAAACGATAAATATTTTAAAAATTCTTTCAAAGGAAAATAAAGTTATAGATGTTATATTAATTAAAATAAACAGGTGATTTTATCATTTACTTTTTTTTCCAAAGTAAAGTTAAATTAAATAATATTAAGTATTTTTATAAATAATAAACAGAAGGAAATTTTCACATTAAATTAATATAAAAATGATTCTTCTTCTATTTCTTCACAAAATAGTTTATCTATAATAAAAAAACAATAAAATTAAAAAAAAATTTATAAAAACAGAATTTAATTTTCAAAGTAATTATAAAAAAATAATAAAGAAGAGAAACCAAGAAAAGAACATTTTGTACAATTATTTATCATAAATTACAATAAAAGTAAAAATAACTTTCGATCATAAATTAAAATGAAAAAAAAAGTAAATTTAATTATTATAATAGAAATTGAAAGTATTATAAAATATTATTTAATTTTTCCAATTAAAACAATTATAATGATAAATAAATAAATAAATAATAATATTTTTTTTATTTATAAATTAAATTTTTTTTTAATTTAAAAGTCATTATATAATTATTAAAATAGGAAAAATAAGTTTAAATTTAACTTAAAACACACTTTTATCTTTAATTTTTTTATGTTTTAAATAATATTTTTTATCTTATAATTAAGATTGTTATTCTTTTTTTTTTCTTCGTTATCTTCCATTTTTTTTTTCTTCTTCTTTTTTATCTTCATTTTGAAGAGGAGAACTATCTTCTAATTTATAATTTTTATCATTAATATTTGAAGAAGTGGAAATTTCATTTATATTATTTTTTTTATTTTTGATTCTAAACCACAACCATCAAATCTATTAGTTGAAGTTGTTAATCTTATAGTTCCTTTATCTGTTACATTCCATAATTTTTCTAAAGGAACATTTTTAGAAAAACAAAATTCATTAGAAAGAAAACTCATATTAAGAGTAAATTTGTCATTTACATTTATATTTAAATTAATATTTACAATCTCAATTTCCAATTTCTCATTAATTGAAGAAATTTCCTTAATATCTTTTTTAAGAATAGAATAAATTTTTTTTAATAGTATCATTAAATTTTAAATAATCATATTTATTTTTATTTATAACTTTAAATAAAAATTTAATAAGAGAAATTCTAACCTTACTTGTTTTATCATAACCTAAATCTAATAATAAAGGAGAAAAATTTGTTTCCCAAATATTTTTATTTTCAAAAATATGTTTACACATTAAAATAAAAATTTGTCGATAAGAATAATTAATACTTCTAGCAAAAGATTGAATAATTTTAAAAGTTTTATCTTTATATTCACTATTACTTGAAATTAATTATAATATAATTCTACTATTATGACCTAAACTTTTTAATTCTTACTTGATTAACATCATCAAAACAAAAATTAATAGCAATATGAAAAACTCTTTTATATATTATTGAATCAGAATAAGTATTATTAAATTAACCTATTATTTTAGAATAATTTAATCTTTTCCTCCATTTATCTTCTCTATTCCTAATCATTATTTTTATATTTTCTAAATATTGATTTTTTTTATTTTATGATATATTTCTAATTATATCAGGTAATATACTTAAAATTTTCATTTTAATTTCTCCTGATTTTTATAAAATTTATCAACAAATTCTAATAAACCCCTTTCAGTTAAATCAGCACCTAAAATTTTAGAAATTTCTTCTAATGAAGAAGCTAAAGATAATTTAATTTTATCATTTTTTTTTCTGCCATTTTAATATAACAGAATTTTAGTTTATCCCAATTTTCACTTCCATAAGTTATTAAAACTGTAGGAAAATTAAAAGCATATTTTTCTAATATAATAATATCTTCTTTTTTATTTTAATTAGCAAATTCATTAATAGTATTAACATAAAAATCAAGTAATTCATTATATTTTTAAATCTCATTCTTATTCAATAAAGAAATAAATTGCCTAAAAATTTATAATGTAGAATTCCTAACTAAACTTTTAATATCTTGTGAAAAATCTTTAAATATATCTAATAAAATTTTATTAATATTATCGTTGTTACATAATTGAGTTAATTTAGATAAAATAGAAACAGAGACTTTTCTAATTGTCCAAAGAGAATCTTTACATAATTTTTGATATATAGGTAATAATATATTTATTAAAGTAATAGAAACTCCTTTACATATATTTAAAAAATTCCTAGTGACAGACTTTCTATCATTACATAATTGATCATCATCAAAAGGAGTTACTTGAGGAACAACATATAATTATAATAATTCTTTACCTATTATTAAAGCTATATTATTAAATAATTTTGTGGATAAAACTCCTATTTTTTCATTATCATCATCATGAACTATCATTATTACTATT
>JAEEGL011984602.1_pt1 | contig 22279 bp, 21 predicted proteins | sample 9134231 | NCBI WGS metagenome assembly JAEEGL01 (sample SAMN16246548, study PRJNA631951) | gut metagenome | biome: gut microbiome; feature: rumen; material: fiber-attached | host: Bos | place: Iran: Karaj | collected 2018-10 | reverse complement strand
TTCCTCGCAGTTCTTGGCGTGGATCTGGCCTACGGATTCACAGGCCGTTGCTCTTACCAGAGCGGATTTGTCTCGAAGAAGCGGGATCAGCGTCATTCCCGAATCGTATGTCGGGATCATTCCGAGCGCTAATGCAACTGTCACCCTTATGTCTTCGCTCGGATTGTTCACATACTTGACGATAGGATCAAGCTTCTGCTTGGAGCCCATCTTCAAGATCTTCTCTTTTACAATATCAGTAAGTGCCATAACTTGATCCTCCTTTACTTGTACTTGTACCTTTATTATAGGAGGGTCAATAAGACAGAATATTCAATAAGGGATTAATGATCTGTTAACTGAATTTTACATAATTGAAAAAACGGGATCATTTGCCGTGTTTTTCGATTAAAAACGCTTTCTTCACAGACGCTTTCTTTACAAACGCTTACTTCACAAATGCTACTTTGCAAATGCTTTCTTCACAAATGCTGCTTTGCAAACGCTTTCTTAATAAGAGATTTGATCCCGGTTATCAACATGGATATTAACAACGACAGGATGAAGATAATAAGCGTGATCAGAATCGTGTATTCGATCTCACCCCACCAGTGTTCAGTCCTGATAAAAGATGCGGTTTTCGCGATCAGATCGAAGCGGCTCAGAAGGTCTCTGACGGGAATATGTATTAAGTAAATAAGGAAGGTGTGTTTTGCGATAAATAACAGAAAAGAGGACAGGCGCCCGCGCTTTTTATTTTCCTGAACACGGATACAAAGACAGCTTAAGATGACCGTTACCGCGCACAACAATCCAATCGAACTGTACCAGTAAAGAAGCTCGTTGTTCATCCCGAGCTTATAGCGCTGTATCTGAATTACCAGTCTTAAAGCGTTAAGTCCGAAAAACAGCACAGGAAGGATTATGAATTTCCAGGCCTTAATGCGGTCAAGGAATGAGGTTATCCTGTCTCTGTTTTTCCATATCAGATGACCCCAGATCACTTCAATGGCAGCCGGGAACACCCCGTTGAAAGCATGATGCGAAAACTGGGCAAACTCATTTAATGACACGTCATTAACAACCAGAACACAAAAAGAAATGATCAGGAAGATCACGGAGCGTTTTCGCGTCGCGTCAATATATGTGACAAACGGCTTGATCAGCGGGAAGCAGATTATCAGCAGCAGATAAACGTATATGTACCAGAGATAGCCGTATCCTGTTAACGGATTGTCCCATCTTATCAATGTGCTCAGGGCATTTTTCAGATCGGCAGACTGAATGCCGGTAATGCTTTCAGCAAACGTTTTCTGTCCCGCTATAAAATCTCCCCAGACAAACAGTATGACAGAAAGGACCGCGGCGGGAATCACAACACGGAATACAGTTCTTTTTATCAAAGACAGATAAGTATTGGACTCGCTGAAAAGAAAGCAGCCGAGGATCAGCCAGAAGACGGCGACACCGTCAGCCGCAAGACATGAGATAAACAGACGGCTCGTATCGTACCCGCCGCCAATGTAATCAGAAAGCTTCATATGGCATGCTATAACGATAAGGCAGCCGATGATCCTTGCGATCTCTATCCTTAAGTCACGGCCTGCAGTCCTGGGCTTATTCATTCCTGTTTCTTTACTCCCTGAGATACTCATTCTCATCCTTGCTCTTTCAGCCTGATCATCTCGAAAATATAAAAAACTCCATACTTGTAGCTGATGAGCAGCACATTACTGTGCTCCTTGATCTTGCAGTATGTATATCAGATACTTTTCGCACATGTCAAAAAGCATCCGGTCAATTATACGTTCATGGACTTCACTGTATCAACCGGTTTGACCGTCATCTCGACCCAGGCCGGGATAAGACCGCATTTGACGGCATTCCTGACTGATCTGATATTCGACCATGAAGTACAGTAGAAAGGAACCTTATCCCGTTCGAGTATCTCCAATGCAAGCCTGGACGTTACGGCAGCTGCTATGCCGTTTCGCCTGTACTCAGGCAGGACATCGACTCCGATCTGCCACATCTTATCAGCATCTGCAGAACAGCCTGCCAGGCCGACGAGCTTGCCGCCGTCATATGCTCCTACTGCAAGCACATCAAGATGCTTCCTGTCACTGCACAAAGCATTTGACCATTCAGGCAGGTAAAGATTCTCAAACTGTCCTTTTTCGAGCACTTTCAGGTCATAAGAACAAGGAATAGCCGTAAGCCTGTTAATATCAGGAAGATAGTATTCCGCCATGAAACAGACCGCGAGACCTTTAGCGGACAATCTCTCATTCAGCCAGTGCATGTTCGGAGTCTCGAAGCAGTGATAAAACTCAAATTTGGATATGTATTCAGAGACTATATCCGATACTTCATCTGTTACGGCTGCGACGACATTGTTCCCGTACGAAATGAAATTGCAGGCAATTGGAAGCTTATAGTACTTCTTTGCATTTGCTCCGGGATTAAACGGCACGGTTATATTCTTATTGGAAAGGAAGTCTTCAGCCTTACAGCCCAGATCGGCTGCGGACTGTTCCATAGCTATACGCAATATGTCTTTATTGTTCATCATTTATATGGTTACCGTTTATGTTGCCGTGTTCATGTGGCCGTGCTCATATGATCCTGTTTATGTGACCGTGTTCACTAGACCTTGTTTATGTGGCCTGATTCAAAACAAATTCGATCTGCTGCCTTGCTTTGGAAAACCTTGTATTCTCGGGATCTTTTCTGTAACCGGCTTCATAGCCGCCGGACTCATGAACATCGTCTGATGTCTCGACCCTGATATAGTAGTAATAGCCGTCTTCAACATTTGCCGCCGGGAATTCGTCAAGAAGTTCCATGAAGTTCACTCTTGTAAGCACATTTACCATGCTTGTCCAGGTCAGTTCGTCTATCTCATAACCTGCCACTTTCCATTTGTCTTCAGAAGGAAATTCTCCTTCAAAATAATCGTACGTTTTACCCTCTTCAGGATAGATGTTGTAATGCAACACTTTATAATCGTCTGTTATGACGTAAAAATCGACCTGTCTGTCAGAATCGGAATATTTCAGATAAGAGACCTTCTTAACATCCAGAGGACCTCTTTTTCTGTTAGTTCCGCAGCCGGCAAATGCAGTCATGCAGACTGCAGCAACGATAATTGATATAACAATCTTTTTCAGTTTTTCCACTTCTTGATCCAATCCTTTATTCTGATTTTTTAAGCTCTTATATTATAACCTTCCGGATTCTGATCAGATCTCCTCGCGGATAACAGACGGGCTGACGGCAGTCCGGTTCATAATAAAAGGACATCTGTAAGTTAATACATACTTCTTCGAAGGATATCCGGTCTCCCAGAAATCCAGGGCGTAGACAGGTTCGATCTCCTTGTTCTTTTCCTTTTTCATGAGATAACTGATCGTTTTTCTGTTAGGATCCGTCTCGATCAGCTTCTTTTTTTCGAGTTCTGCTAATTGTTCGAAAACATCCTGGAACTTCTCATTGTATTTCGCAAGATCGGGATCGTCAGCCTTATAGACTTTGTAAGGATCCATCCGGCTTAATTCTTCGATACCCTCTTCGAGCTTTCTGAATGCTTCGCTTGAATTTGGGTTGGGCTTTGTAATGATCTCAAGAATGTACTCTTTGCCTTCTGCATCTTTCAGCAAACACTTTGGCATAAAAGCACCGACAAACGCAAAAAGATCCGGCTTTAACCCCGGAAAACCCATCCTTATCGATTTGGAATCACCAAGCCCGGCAAGGTATTCACTGGCCAGGATAATAGTCTCATAAACTGAACGTACGAGCAGGATATATCTCTTACCGTCATCCAGATACAGGATCTTATTGGTCTCATATTCGAAAGTCCATTTTTCGCCTGACTCGCAAGTGATCACTAAACTCTTGTTCTTATCGGAAACAAAAGGATATACATGACCGTTATCCGTAAAAAGGCGGTCATCTAGCTTCCTGTTTTCGCGGTCCTCATCGCTTAAGACAAAATACTGTTTCCTGAAGAACGCCTCATATACTTCGTCGTAATAGTCGATCCTCTTCTCATAGGAAAGCTCATAAAAAGACTTGGCACCGCATTCCTTCCACGACTTACACCATAACGGAAGCAGTTTCTTATAATAATTTGAGCCGGCGTACGTACAATCCAGTCCGCATATCCTGCAAACTTCGCACTCACTGAATTTGCGTCCCTTCATCTCCTCGTGATTTAAGGCAAATCCGATGTTTCCGCATGACGGGCACTTATATACCGGTGATGGTTTATCATCACTTAATACTCCTTCAAGATAACCGCGATGTACACGTTTCATAGCTATATCCTTTCCCCATATCTTTACGGATAATGATAGCCGTAGTTTGACCAGCCATCAAGCTACCTTGCCGGTCTCCCGGCTGCTCGCCGAAAGATTTTTCCGTTATAATCAGATAAGAAAAGACGATCCGCAGTTATTCAAAAAGATTAAGAGCAGGCTTATGTTTGTAAACGGTTACATTATTCAGAAATATGTTGATAACGGCTACAAAGGTGTAGACGGCAGCGGATTCAGTGCTGACAGCGGTGAAAACTGGTATTTAAACAGTGTTGAAGGATACTCCGAAGAGTTTGAGCCATATTTTGATAAAGAGATCTGCAAAGACGAATGGTACTTTGAACCGCATACTTACGTCGGAGTCTGTACTGATCTTGAATATATAAAGCGGTACATTTCAGTCTCGAAAAAGCTCGGCATCAAATACAGAGTCCTTGTCGTAATGACCGACATCCCTTCACCGACTGTGGAGTTGGATCCCTCAATGGATTTGAAGTTTCTTGGATTCGACTATGCCTATGAATGCCCGGACAATTACTCTGCCGTCTACAATGAGGTCCCTTTTGTTTTCCCTGAATGCAAACTGAACGAAAACGGTTTATTTGAGACCCGCGAAGAACTTGATGAGTACTTGTTATTGCGCGAAAAGTTCGTGGACACACATCCTCCATACACGCTCGAAGCCGGCAACTTTACTGTGTTCAAAGTGTACGAGTTGAATATATGACTGTTGGATCCTGGATAAAGTTCTTTTCCGTAATCTTGAGGAAGACTTTCAATTCCGGAATCCTGAATGAGGATTTCTGCCCCGGCTGCATTTTTGGTAGAATATCAACAGAAAACACTGCTTAATCCGAGAGGCCATTATGATCATTGAAGCTAATGAAAAATACACCAAAGAAGAGATGGATGAAGTTTTTGAGATATCGGTAAGAAGATCTCAGATCTATAAATCACCGGAAAAGAAATATCCGGGTGTTTTCAAGGAAAGCAAAAAGAATCTCATAACAGGAATAATAATGTTAGCAGTTACTTTAATTCTCGGACTGCTGACTGATTTCGGAATTATTATTGTCATTGCGATCACTCTTGCCGCCGTCATGACATTTTTCGCCGCATTGTGGCTCTTCTCACTGAAAAAAACTTATAAAGACAGCATTGCGCAATATGACAAGATGAATAGCTCCAAGATCGAATTCAATGAAGATTTTATCTGCGTTGAAATGGACAACGGTACTATAGTTAAGATCAAATGGAGTGATATCGGATTCATCAAGTTATTCAACTATAACGTCGGCATCTTCGCTTCCGATAAGGCCCGCGCACTCATTATCCCTTTGAAGTATTGGAATCAGATTGCCAAGTTCATGGAAGACAGCCGGATAATCGTCACTTTCTACCGCTGATGTGCACGCCAGAGTACGGAAAATCTCGAAAAACCGTACTCAAAATTACACTTTTCCATATATGTGCACTTTAGAGTACGGATTTTCTTCAAAAACAGTACTCCATCGTGCACTTGCCGGATCATGACACGTCCGTTTTTCTTCTCGTGCGGATTTCATGCTGAGTTGTGATAGTGCGTAGAAGCGAACCCTCCGAGCTTGATTTAGGTTCTGATTTACGCACTTCAAGCAATCGTACGCAAACTGTACGCTCTGAACTCGATTTGCGTTCAGATTTACGTAAATTCAAGCAAATTTACGCTGGACTGTACGCTCTGAGATCGATTTGCGTACACTTTTACGTAAATTCAAGCAATTTTACGCTAGACTGTACGCTCTAAGCTCGATTTGCGTTCAAATTACGTAAATTCAAGCAATGACTTCATCTTCAGGTCACTGAAGAACGGTAGAACGTAAATTGAACGCTCTGAGCACAAGATAGCGTTCGGATTTACGTTTTTTTTTAGCAAAAGAACGCAAAATTGAACGCTCTGAGCTCGATTTGCGTTCAATTTACGTTCTTGCACTTTACTCTCACTAATCGAAGTCCATTAATCGAAACTCGTCAGTCAAAGCCCGAAAACCAAAGTCCGGCAAACGAAGTCCATTAATCGAAACTCGTCAGTCAAAGCCCGTCAATCAGAATCAGAATCCGGCTCCTCAGCCTTAATCGGAGTTACATTTCCGCCCAGTGCGCTGACATTCTCGCGGTAGCACTGATCGTATTCTTCAAAACTGTATGCCATGCCCCAGCCCCATGCGGCATCGCTCCTGATTATCGTTTCCGGGGCAAAATCACAAACAACTTTGGTGTCACCGGGATATATCTTCAGTCCTTCAAAATATACCGCATCGTAACATTTCTGTTCTCCGGCGTCTTCGTTGTACCATGTAACTTCATATATAAGAACGACCCTGTTGGAACGGGACAGTTTTTGCTCCGGGATATCGGTCACGATATAAGCATCAACGAAAACAGCATCCGTCTTGTCGAAAAATTTGATCGCTCCGGAACCTTTAAAAGCCCCACATTGATCGATATCCATCTCAGCTTTCTGTCCGACCTCGATGAGATCATCCATCAGATCTTCCACATCCTCGGGAGTGATATGGTAGTTCGGAGCAGGTGTCGGCGTCGGAGAAGGCCTGGGTGTATTGGTCGGTTTCTTTTCCGTCTCGATGCTCGCATTATATCTTGCATTCTGCTCAGCCGTTATCTGTGCCATGATAACACTCAAAGTGAGTGAACCGATTACCGCAAACACTATTATCAGCGTGATGATCAGTCTTTTTCTGAAAGACCTTATTTGTGCTCTCTTCTCGGATTCTCTTAAAGCTTTCTGCTCGAGTTCGAATCTCTTTTCGAGAAGTTCCTTCTCATGTTCAAGCCTCCTCTGATCACGCTCAGGCTCAGTCTTGATCTTTTCGAACTCAACATCAGACTCATCGTAATCGATCGAAAACGTACCGCCGCAGGCGTGACATACGAGATTCTCGCCTTCTTTTACAAGAATGCCGCTGCAGTTCGGACATTGCAGATTTACCAGTTTCATTTCTACCCCTCCTGATACTAACCGTAAAACTCTTATTATTATACCATCGTATTATTCCTCAATGGATAGATGGCAGTCATGGCCTGAATCATCACTGTCCAGGATTATCTCCACGATAGTATTAAATAAAGCTTCGCCCAGGTCTTTCCGGCTTTTCGATGCATTGATCCAGGTGATTTCCAGCTTCTCTCCATATTCATGAACACCGAATCCGCCGCGAAGGAGGTCATTGAAGGCATCCAGATTGTGACCGGTCTTCCAGCCGAGATCCTTTGTCAGGAGCCTGTCGATCTCGTCATAGAATTCTTCTATGTTCGAGAAATTGTTGCCATCCAGGATGATCTGTTTCATATATTCCTCCCTGCCCTGATCCGAATGCCGGGATCACCGGTTTTGATCGTATTTTTCGTAATTGAAATTATCTGCAAGGAAAGCACGCCAGTAATCGAGCTTATCTTCCGGTAAGTCCTCGAACCTGACCTTAAACCATTCTTTCCAACTCTGTTTAGTTGCTTCATCCGTCAGATAGACCGTCATCCACGCTTTCAGCTTTGCCGGCGGAAGATCTTTGAAATCTTCCGCCGTGAACAAAACTTTCTCGGTCTTTTTATCAGAGCTGCGGATATAGTTCAGATCACCTTCCACAAAACCGTAAGCGATCGAACTGAAACCCTTATATTTCTCCCTGCTCGACTTTATATACCCGGTAAGTTCCTTGCCGGCCTTCTTCTCAGCTTTATCCCAGGATATGTCCTTTCCGCAGATTACAAAAGGCTTGTCGCGCCCGATAACAAGAGCATCATCGTCAAAACATGCTTCGATCGTATAAGCATCTTTATCTTCATAAATATTAAAGAGCACGGATGAATACCGGCTGATATCTTCTTTGCCTATCGCTTCAAATAAAGACTCGAGCATATTTCTTCACCTCTTATTATTCTGCTCCGCAATCAGGCCGGGAGCTTATGCTTTTTTCCAGACACTCTTACTGATTTCGTATACGCCTTCGTGATAATTGCCCTCGCCTGCGAAAAACTCGGTAAAGCTGCACTTTTCGAGCACGCGGCCGGAAGCGGCATTATCCTGAAGACGGATACCGTAAACTTCTGATACTCCGACCTTCTCAGCCATTACAGGCAGGAAAGCTTTAACGGCCTCTGTCGCATAGCCTTTTCCGGTGTAGGCTTTTGCCACATGGTATCCGATCTCCCATTTGCCGTCTTCGATCGGAACCAGCTGCACATAGCCGATATTCATACCGCCTTCTTTTGTGATCAAGGCATATACCTGAGGGCCCTCTGCCGATTCGTACTGAGAACTCAGGAACTCAATTGTTTCCTGCGCATCTTCCAGCGTCTCGAAAACCTCGTCCGGAACAAATCGTCTCGTATCTTCATCCAGTGAATTCTTATGGACATCCATTGCCATGTCCATTGTCAGTTCTGTAATTATCAATCGTTCTGTTTCCAATAACATATTATAAATCTCCTAATAATCTAAATATTCTTGTACGTCCTGCATTTACGCATTATCTATGTACCAGTCAATATCAAGATCTGCCCTTACTTCAGAACAAAAATCAATGACTTTCATAGAAGGCGAAATGCAGGGTTTTTCGTGCTCACAACAAATGCTCGGCACGACTTCCAGTGTTAAAGATGCATCAAAGCGCTCACGTATCATGTTGAGCTGTTCGATCCTCGGGATAAGTGGTTCGATGGTCTTCTCCATCTGATTGCTGATGATGACATCATATTCATCACAACGGCATCCTTCCCAACAGGAGCACTGATGTGTGCGCCCCGTATCGGTTTTCTGGCCGTCTTTCATGTAAAATACCGGCTCACCTGATCTGAATGACCTTACCGGCTGAATACCGAGGATCGCTGTAATCTCGTCAGGATCAAAACCACCTCTGATCATAAAATATGTATAGCAAGTTGTTTTCTTCATCTGTACATCTCTTAAGACCCCAATTATCTCCAAATCAACATACTTGCGCCCAGCGCGCGAAAAAAACCGGATCAATCTTTCCTTTTCAATACCGATATCGCCCCATAGTGCAGCACATCAAATCTTTCAGGCACAGTCTCCAAAAGCTTCCTGTGTTCAGCATCCCAGCTTGCAAGTTCTTCAGGTGAAAGTGATGCGCCGACACCTCTGCAGGCGATCATCCGGCCGTGCCAGGATTCTTTGGTGAAAGGCACTTTCAGATCGTACTCTTCGTGATCTTCCAGTTCGAAATAATCGAACATGACATCCGGAATATGGATAGGATGCTTTGTCTCTCTGCCGCCAGTCCAGCCGGGGTTGTACTTCAGGACGAGCGCTTCGCTCTTCCCGGCGATCTCATCTTCGAAAGGAAGCCATGCCATGAAAAGGATGACAAGTCTGCCGTCCTTTTTGAGGAGCCTGTGAAATTCCGGAGCGGCCTTTTCGTGATCGAAATACCAGAAACACTGGCATGCGGTAATCACATCAAAAGATCCGGCCGGAAAATCCAAATTCTCTGCAGAGACCGTCTTGAAGCCTATATCCATGCCAGCTTCACGTGCGAGCCTTTCAGCCTGCTCAATCTGCTCGGGTGAAATATCGGTCCCAATCCATTCTGCCCCATATTTATACATATTGCGCGGCAGAACACCGGTGCCTGTCCCGAGATCCAACACTTTCTGTCCTTTGATGCAAAGGCCTCTGTCAGCTATCTTTCGGTAGAACTCCTCAGGATAGATATCCCTGTATTTTGCATAGTATTCAGATGTCCTGCCCCAGTCAAAAGCTTTGCCCGCATCTATTCTGTTATCTTTTATTTCCATATTCCACTCTGCCTTTATCTATAACCTGATATATCAGTTTTCGAGATCATCTTTCTTCATCTGAATCTGATACATCATTTTTCAAGAATCTTCCTGTCAGTTCTTTACGTCTCTGAACTTTTCCATCCTTATCAGATGTTCCTCGTCAGGCTCTGAAATGCCGTTCTTGAAGTTATAACCCATCTTAAGATAAAAAGGCACACCCGTTATCGAAGCAGGGATCTCGATCCTCTTTGCCCTTAAGAAATACTCGTCATTTTCGAGAGTGTCTACGATCGCTCTTCCGACACCTTTGCCCTGATATTCCGGGAGCACGAAAATAGTAAACAGACTGCTCTCATCCTCTTTGCCCCAAAAAGGACCGATGGCTCCGCACCCGATGATCTGCTCTTCATCAAGCGCAACATAGAAATGAGTCCACGAGGCTCTGTTAAGAACCTGTTCCGGTGTCTCGGATTCTATCAGCTGTTCCATCAGTTCAATAGGATAATCCTTAATGTTGGATATCCTGATGGTCTTACGGATAAGATCCGATACCTTTGACGCCTCCTGCTCCTGAAATCTCCTGATAATCATTATCGCCTCCGCAGAATTAAAACCGTTAATCCATATAATACAGGAAATATGCGATAATGTTGATAAGTAACGGGATTAGGAAGCACAAACGTATAACAGCTCTTGAACAGATAAGCGGAAAGGGGCTCACATTATGAAGGTAACAGATATCAATATCGATCAGATCCTATACACACCGGTTGTCAGAGAAAACACCTACGATCACGATGAAGAAGAGAGCGGCTTCTTCAAAAAAATGTTTTCGAAAAAAGAGAAAACTGAGGTTCCTTTCTTTAACACCAGAGTTGAAGAATTCGGCCGTGATGCCTTATACGACGACATAAAGGAAAAGTGCGATGCTTATCTTGTCAGGAATGCACCGGCTGACACTATGGTCGTTCTGTCACACAGCTATCTTATCATTCCGGGGAAAGAGATATTCCCGCTTTACGATGTGGCAAGGTTTTCGATCCAAAATGAGAGGGACGGCGACAGGCCTTACGAACAATATGCCATAGACAGATTCGACGAGCCCTACGATCCGTCATATGTAAGCGAGTATGAAAACGAGGAAGGTTTTGAACTTGCCAGGTTCAATATACTGCTCCAGATAATCGATGAGAACAATCTTCGTTATGAATATGTCTTCCCCATGGAAGTTGCTGACAGGAAAGATTTCCGTGAACAACTGAACGAGCGGTTAGCGCCCATTGGCGCGATCGATATGTCACACGAAGACGTAATGGAAGGTCAGTTTACTGAAGGCGTTTGATTAATCAGTTGTTTATACTTCAGCCGCAACAGCTATCCGATGATGACAAATGGTATAATTATCTCAGGAATATTTTAAGAGGCTGAGTATGGCTATTTGGGATAGATCAACTGAAAGGATCAAGGATATAGAGTCTGTTTCCGCAGATTCGACGAAGTGTCCTAACTGTGCAGCAAATCTTGTTTTCGATATTGGGCACGGGGCATGTATATGCAATTGCTGCGGAAGTATTTTCGATCCTGATTCATTAGACAAAGTCGGATCGTTCAGCGTCGACGTTATCGAGAAATCTTACGGCGAAAATGCCGAGTTAAGTCAGGATGACGAATCGCGTGTTGAAGTGGTCTGCAATTCATGCGGATCGCAGATCGTAACGGATAAGAACACGGCATCGACATTCTGTGCTTTCTGCGGCTCGCCTGCACTTCTTACAAGAAGGCTGACGCGCGAGTTTAAGCCGGACTACATCATTCCCTTCAAGTTTGATAAAGAGAAGGCTATAAAGATCTTCAGAGAGTATTGCGAAGGTGTCGATCATCTGCCCAAAGACTTCAGTTCTGAGGACGTATTATCCAGGATGACCGGTCTTTATGTGCCGACATGGGCCGTGTCAACCGAAGTGGAAGCTGACATAAAAGGTTTCGGATATACAGGAAAGTATATTGACCGCGCATACAGGGATTTTACGAATGATGATATCGGGAGTTCCGCGCGCGGGGTCTACGGCCGGGTTAACTTCAGGTTTAAGGATGTGCCTTTTGACGGCGAAAAACATATTGCAGACAGACTGATGAGCGCTGCCGAACCGTTTGATTTTTCGGAGCTTGTCAGATTCAAAGCAGAGTATCTTCAAGGTTTCTTTGCAGAGAAATACGATCTGCTGCCGATCGACATGACCGACAGGATCTACAGAAGGCTGGATAAATATTCACTGGCTGTGTGCAATGAGATAACTTTCGGGTTTGATTCTTTCGAGCCGGATGCCGAGCGCAGTATTACGAAGTACAGGAATCAGGAGATCAAGTATGCACTTCTTCCCGTGTGGTTCCTCAGCATTGAATATAACGGCATCAGATACCAGTACATCGTAAACGGACAGACCGGCAAGGTGTCAGGTGAATTCCCTTACGAAAAAAGATGGGAGAAGAAAATACAGCGCAGCAGACATTCAAAGGTCAAGTCTGTCAAGAGAAATGAAGTCCTCAGAGGTTTTTTCATCGGCTCACCGTTTATAGTTCTTATCGTCTTTCTGGGATGTCTCGGGAACAATGAAAAAGGCATGATGTTTTTGTTCTACCACCCTGAGGAATTCCTGGTGGTCGTGATAGCAGTCGTTCTGGCAACGATCGTAATGGCAAAGATCGCACCCAAGATACTGTTCAAAAAAGAGAAGAAAGATATCGAGGAATTATCGCAGATATCAAACCATGAACTTTCTCCCGAACCGGATGCGGAAATGTATTACGATCCTGGTTTTCCCGTAACGGCGGTAGAGACAAACAGTATGTTTATTCCTCTTGAATCAGGCTGGAAATACAGCGAGCAAACACGTTACGTACCTACGAGGATAGAGCATGATATCGAAGAGCCTGAACAGCTCGGTGAAGATGCCACAGAATTTGAGAAGCGTGGTCAGAACAGACACATGATGCAGTAATCCCAGTGGCATTTCCGTTACTGTTTTCCGGCTTGCGGAATTCATTGTAACCGCTTCATGGAATTGCTATTATTATCTGGTAGGAAACTTTGTTTATATGACGGAGACGTTCCGTCATAGGGGTAATAGGTTAAGGGGTAAATAATATGTCATTTGATCCGAATACAGATTCAGCAAAAAAAGATAACTATGTTAACAAATACGGCAGACCGAAGATCGAACTGCCCAGATCGATAATATTCACTATCGTGCTGGGTGCGATCGTTATAACCATTGTTGTTGCAGGTACTACTACTGCCAATCCGACCAAACTGTTACGCGGTGCCAACAATACGACTTATGTTAATGTCACGGATGGCAAGAGTCCCGGTAGTGCGATAAAGAACGGGTGCTGTTATGAACCCGCGATCATCGATAAAGCCGAATTTATTAAGGATCCTGATAAACTCAGGGCGACGATGGAAGAATACTATGAACTCTGCGGAGTCTGTCCTGTTTTTATTTCGGTATATGATGAGGACTGGAAAAAAGACGGTTATGCTGATCTCGGCAGATATGCAAACAATTTTACAACTTATACGCAAAACAGTAATGCCTTCGTTATCTTAGTGTCAGTACCGGGTGATAAAAACCAGCGCCAATTCTTTTCCTATGTGATTTTCCAGGGCAGAAATGCCGGCACATTCATGACCAAATCCGTGTCGAAACACTTTATGAAGGTGATCAAAGAAGAAGGCGATAGCGGCGCAAATTCTACCGATATCTTTAATGCCGCTTTCAGATATGCGATCGATGATGCAAACAGCAAGATAAATCCGACGCCTGCGGAAAGAGCTTTATTCGTGCTTAAGGCTTGTCTGCCGGCAATAATCACTATTGCCGTATTCTTAACGATCCTTATAGTATTGTCCGTAAAGTTCAGAAGAGAGATAAAAGCGGGAAATTATTCTGACAATCTGTTCTGATTATAATGTGCCGCTTTCAAGGATACTGAATCTTAATGAATCTATATCCAGTTCGGCTTTGGCACCGTATGGAAGGATAAATACCGGAGAAGAATGCCCGAAGTTCAAATCTGCCATTATCGGCAGATCAGGGCAATGGTATTTGCCGGTGACAATGCTGCGTATCCTTTCGGCATAAGATCCGAATTCCTTCTGCATCTGCATCTTTCCAATGATTACGCCCTTAAGCACCTGAAGATAGCCTTTTTTTCCAAGCCAGTCGAAAAAGCCTGCCATATATTCCTCATCGCAAAACTCGGGAATGTCTTCGAAAAACAATATGCTGCCGTCCATATCTTCCTTGCGGACGATCTCTTCCCCATCAGGAAGCCTTAATGTCATGAGGTCTCCATGACCTCCGAAAAGCTTTCCTTTAACGCTTCCCTTGCCTTGGACATAGTAATATCCCGTGTTGCTCACATATGTCTTTTTATAGGACTTATCTGTAAGATTATCACCGTCAAAAGACCAGTCATCTGAAGCTTTTATCTCACCTATTGCGGAACCGTCAAAGAACGCCTTCTCAAACCAGTGACGGCTGTACGGGTGCCAGGCTCCGGTTTCCGCAACCGTAGTAAGAAGATTATCTCCATAGAAGGTCATTAATCCTGCTCTGTAACAAAAAAGATGAAGCACCATGATATCGGAATAACCGCAGAAGATCTTGGGATTACCGGTTATTGTTTTCGCTGAAAGATAGGGCAAAAGAGATGAAGCATCGTTTCCGCCGATGGCTGCGATTATTGCTTTGATCTCCTTGTTTTCGAAAGCCCACATAAGGTCGTCGGCCCTTGCCTGAGGATTAGCCTTCAGAAAAGCAGTGCCTCTTAGAGCATTTGGAGAATGAATTACGTTCAAGCCTGTTTCTTCAAGTCTCCTGCAGCCCGAATGATATTTCCATAAAACACGCGAAGAACCCGCACAGCCCCATGACGGGCTGATTACAGCTATTGTATCTCCTTTATGAAGTCTTCCGGGTTTGATCAAATCCATAGAGTCTGCTGTACTTTCATTACTGATATTTTATCCGAGGAAATAATAGTACGTGTTGTTGTCGTATTTTTCTCTCAGTGTCTGAAGACTCGTGAAAATCGCACATCCCGGTCTTCTCCCTTCAAAGCCTTCGACTTCGCCCAATATATCACTGATCCTGTTCCTGATCTCTGAAGATAAACCGTTTTCCTCATTCTTTACTATATCTTCATCAGTCTCATAGAACACATGGACACAGGGGGTTGAATACATCAGTTTTCTTACCTGTGGATAGCTTTTAAGTGCTGAATCGATCTGATTTCTTTTTGTCTTGAAAAGACGCTCGGTAATATCAGATTCAATGTCTGTCAGAACCGGAAAGAAGTTCGAAGGGTCATGAAAATCAGGATGGAGATCATTTTCCTGACAAACCCTGGCGAAGACCTTCTTCACATTTTTTCTTACACCCATGTCAAAGGCCGTGGGGCACTTACGTGACTCCTTCATGTCCCATGTAATGAACTGGACCCTCTTCGATTTCTGGCCCGGGGGACCGAACTTTTCGGTCGAACAGATATAGTCTAATATGCAGATATCGTATTTATCACGAAAATACTGCTTCATATAAGTAAGGACAGCATCTTCCGGTGTTATTCCTCTTACGGTCCTGATAACCTTATTCACATCTTCTTCGGTCAGGAACATTAATATTCATCCTCATCTCTATCTCATTATATTCTTATTTGCATTATATATTTTATCCGACCTTATACAGTTATGAAAAGAGCCTCCGTTCTATGCCGGAGGCTCTGATAATTTCAGGTTATTATCTGGGATTGTAAGGATTCGTACATGCACCCGAACTGTCGAAATCGTAGGTTCCGTCTGAAAGCTTTAATGACGTATTTTGTACCATTGCTCCTGAATCATATGACGTGTTGGTTTTAAAGTAATACCACTTGCCGTCGATCTGATGCCAACCGGTAAACATGCCTCCGTCGGAATCGTAATAATACCACTTGTCGTTGATCCAGGTCAGATACCAGCCTCTTATGCCTGTATCAATCATATATCCGTTTTTATAATCGAATTCATAGATCTTACCGTTTATAATTCTTTCTCTCTTTACCATGACACCGGAATCATCATCAAAGTAATACCATTTGCCGCCAGACTGAACCCAGCCTGTCTTCATGACACCTGACTGGTCAAAGTAATACCAATTATAGCCCGACAGATGCCATCCGGTCTTCATTGATCCTGATTGCTCAAAGTAATACCAATTATCTCCTGCTTTATGCCACCCGGTAACCACTCCTTCGCTTGTGGAATTGCGATAGTAGTAATACCATTTTCCGTCAATATTTTTCCAATGGTATGTGATTTGTTCTTTAGCCGGATCTGTTGGTGACTGTGGATCAGTCAGATATCCGAGCTGGTCATCAAAATGATAGGTAACGCCGTTTATAATTCTTGAACCCGTTGCCATAACACCGGAATCATCAAAGTAATACCACTTGTCATCGATCTTGTTCCAGGCTTTGACCATTGTTCCCTCTCTTATGTTTAAATCCCCTGGTGAGAAATAATACCAGTTGCTTTCTAAATTATACCAACCAGTTCCCATAACACCTGACTGGTCAAAGAAAAACCACTCGCCTTCGATCTGTTTCCATCCGGTAACCATGGCTCCATCGGAACCGAAATAATACGTATACCTGTAGTAATCATCACGGCAATCAGGTGTATAGTTTGTAAAAGATAACCACCCTGTAACCATTACTCCCTGTTCTGGGACTGACAGTCCAAAGTAATACCACTTGCCATTGATCTGTTTCCATCCGGTAATCATGACTCCGTTGGAATCGTAGTAATACCACTTGCCGCTATCCCATCTCCATTTGCCATCGGAGTTGTCAGTCGGATCCGTTATTAAATCAGTCAGATATCCGAGCTGTTCATCAAAATGATATGTCTTGCCGTTTATTATTTTTGAGCCCGTTGCCATAATTCCGGAGGTATCAAAGTAATACCACTTGCCATCGATCTGTTGCCATTTTTTCGCCATGTATCCGGAGGAATGGAAATAATACCACTTGCCATCGATCTGTTTCCAGCCACTCACCATGACTCCGTCGGAATCGAAATAATACCACTCATTACGGATCAACTTCCAGCCGGTCGCCATGACTCCATCGGTATCGTAGTAATACCACTTACCACCACTCTGTCTCCAGTCGTTACTATCACCCTTTTTATTAACGCCATTTGCAGTTGCTTCATCCTTCACAATAACTGTTTCTGTTTCCACGATATCAACATCTTCAGGCTGTTCTTCGTCATGTTCATCTGCCATAACTGATATGCCTATGCCTAATAAAACCGAAGATGCGATAAGTAAGGACATTGCTTTCTTTAACAGCTGCTTCTTCATTGAGATGCCTCCCTCGAAAATATATTTTCGTGTCTTTGTTCTTTCAGATAGATCCATTCAATAAAGTGAAATCGTATATTCAATATTTATGGAATGGTTTTCGTATGTTTATTCACTGCTGCAAATTTGTATGAGAGCCTCCGATCTGTGCCGGAGGCTCTGATCAACTCAGGTTACTGCTTTGGGACTGTAAGGATTAAGGCATACACCCGTACTGTCGAATTCGTAAATTCCGTCTGACAACGTAACTTCACCTGTTGCCATAATTCCTTTTTGATTAAAGTAATACCAGTTGCTTCCTGATATATACCAACCGGTCTTCAGGGCGCCTGAAGATTCAAAGTAATACCAATTGTCTGATATCTGTTTCCAGCCTGTGGCCATAGCGCCGGAATCTCCGAAGTAATACCATATGCCTCCGATCATTTCCCATCCGGTTAACATATTTCCCCTGGCATCGAGGTAATACCACTTGCCATCGATATGCTGCCAGCCTTTACTGCGCATCGCGCCGTTGGAACCGAAGTAATGCCAGTCGCCATCGATCTGTTTCCATCCGGTAATCATTCCTCCGTCAGAATCAAAGTAATACCATTCACTGCCAACCTGATACCATCCGGTTACCATAGCACCGGATTCATCAAAGTAATACCAGTTACCGCCTGACATATACCATCCGGTAATCATTCCTCCGTCAGAATCAAAGTAATACCATTCACTGCCAACCTGATACCATCCGGTTACCATAGCACCACTCTCTACAAAGTAATACCACTTTCCATCCGACATATGCCATCCGGTATGCATTATTCCGGTCTGATCAAAATAATACCATTTGCCTGAAATTTGCTTCCAACCGATTACCACCATTGATCCCCACGGTTCAGAACGGAAATAATACCAGTTTCCGTTAAGATATTCCCATCCGTTCGATTCAAGATATCCGTGTGCCGAGTTGAAAGAATACTTTTTTCCGTTAATTGTTGTATCCCTGTGTAAAGGGTGTCCGTATGAATCCAGATAATACCAAAATCTTCCATGCTGTTTCCATTGATTCGTAAACACATAACCTTCACTGTCAAAACAATACCAACTGCCTCCAATCCCATACCATCCATCCTTGAGATATGTATTGCCGCTGAGTTGATACCATCTTCCTTTAGAATCCACTTTCCATCCGGCTTCATTGTCGGTAACTATGACTGTAGAACCGTCAATTGATAAAGCACTCTCGCTCTCTGAATAATAAGAATCCACAGTATAAACAGAGTATGTTATTATCCCGTCTGAAGACTCTGTTTTGTTTCCTGACTCATAAACATACTTAAGCGGAGAATTCGAAATATTCAATGTTGAAATATTATTTCCATAACAGCTTAAAATATCCAATCTGGGATTTAAGTCAACAATAAGTTCCGAAAGCTCATTATTGTTACAAACAAGTTTTTTCAAATCATCACACCGCAAAATATTTAAAGCTTTTAATTCATTATCTGAACAGTTAATATAGCTCAGTCTTGAATCAGTTGGCAGTGTCAATGCAGTTATTTTGTTTTCCTGGCACAAGAGTCTGTACAGATTTGATAAATTACTGCAGTCAAGCGATGTCAGTTCATTCTCATAACAATCCAGGTATTCCAGCTTCGAATTAGACTTTACGTTTAATGAGGATAGGTTGTTATCAGAACATTGCAAATGTGTCAGATAAGGAAAACCGGAAATATCAATTGATTTCAAATCGTTCCTTTCGCAGTAAAGTTCATTAAGTTTAGGACATCCTGATATTTCTAAAGATACCAATTCATTATATGAGCAATCTAATTTATTCAGATTAGGCAGGTCAGACACTGTTAATGAAGTCAGATCATTAAGACTACAATCCACAGAAATCAGGCTTGTGGCTCCGGATATATTCAGTGATTTAAGACTCGAACCCCACTTTAGATTTTGAATACTATCCATTCCAGTAACATCTAAAAATGTTACGTTTGTATTGTTAGAGGCACTGAGTGTTGTTGTGTAATCGAAAAATTCTATTCCGGTCAGATCAGATATATAAGTAGATATTCTAATCGTTGTAGCCTGAGATAATTCATCTTGAGAGAGGGAATTGCTGTTATCCTTATCATATTGCTTAACGAACTCTCTGAATTTGTCATCCGGGAAATTCGTGCTGTTTATCTCAACATCGCCTTCGTTGACGACTTCTGCAGCTGCTTCATCCTGAACAAGAACTGTTTCTTCGTCCGGGATATCTTCATCTTCCGGTTCTACAATATCAACATCTTCAGGCTGTTCTTCGTCATGCTCATCTGCCATAACCAAGATGCCTGTGCCTAATAAAGTCGAAGATGCGATAAGTAAGGCCATTACTTTCTTTAACAGCTGCTTCTTCATTGAGATGCCTCCCTCGAAATTATTTATCCGCTTATTGTTTTTTCAGAAAGATCCATTCAGCGGAGATAATTACATCTTTCGCGGATTAGTGCAGATACCGTTGGAATCGAAATAATAATCCTTGCCGTGTATACTTCTTGAACCGGTTACCATAGCACCGGATTCATCAAAATAGTACCAATAACTGTTGCCTGAATGAAGCCATTCGTCTGCAAGCATTTGTCCTTCTCTCGGGCTGCCCAGGTCTAAGAAATAATACCAATTGTCTTCTGACTTATGCCACCCATCAATCATTTCTCCGCTTGAGGGATCAAAATAATACCATTTATCGTCTGACTTATGCCAACCGGTCACCATAACTCCGTCGGTATCGTAGTAATGCCACTTGCCGTTGTCTTCTCTCCATTCACCAATAGGATTCGTTGTTGAATCTGTCAGATATCCAAGCTGATCATCAAAATAGTAAGTCTTGCCGTTTATATTTCTTGAACCTGTTACCATAACACCGGATTCATCAAGGTAATACCATTTGCCACCAGACTGAACCCATCCGGTCTTCATGATACCTGCCCGGTCAAAGTAATACCACTTACCGTCAATCTGATGCCATCCGGCAAACCTGCCTCCATCGGAATCGTAATAATACCACTTGCAGTCAAAAGACCACCAGCCTCTTACACCTTTATCAATCAGATCGCCGTATTTAATATCAAATACATAAGCTTTGCCATTTATATTTACTAAACCCGTTGACATAGCACCGGAATCATAAAAATAATACCATTTGCCGCCAGACTGAACCCATCCGGTCTTCATGACACCTGACTGATCAAAGTAATACCAAAGAACGCCTCTCTTATGCCAACCGGTAACCATTTCTCCGCCTGAAGGATTGAAATAATACCAATCATCTCCTATTTTATTCCAACCGGTAACCACACCTTCGCTTGTGGAATTGCGATAGTAGTAATACCATTTACCGTCAACATTTTTCCATTGGTATGAGATTTGTTCATCGGTCGGATCTGTTGGTGACTGTGGATCGGTCAGATATCCGAGCTGATCATCAAAATGATAGGTAATGCCGTTTATAGTTCTTGAACCCGTTACCATAACACCGGAATCATCAAAGTAATACCACTTGTCATCGATCTTCTCCCAGGCTTTGACCATTGCTCCTGTGTTTTCGTTAGAATATCCTTTTGAGAAATAATACCAGTTGCTACCCGACTGATACCAGCCTGTCTTCACAACACCTGACTGGTCAAATAAATACCACTCGTCTTCAATCAATTTCCAACCGGTAACCATGGCTCCATTGGAACCGAAATAATACCTCTTGCCGTTAATCTCACTCCAGCCAGTATACATGTAACCCTGATTCGGGTTTGACAGTCTAAAGTAATACCAATTGTTACCAATCTGTTTCCATCCTGTCACCAGGGCTCCATCAGAATCGTAGTAATACCACAAGCCGTTTTCCCATCTCCATTCACCATCGGATTTGTCAGGCGGAACCGATGATGAATCAGTCATATATCCGAACTGTTCATCAAAATGATATGTCTTGCCGTTTATAATTCTTGAACCCGTTACCATAACACCGGAATCATCAAAGTAATACCACTTGTTATCGATCTGCAGCCAATTGTTGTACGCCATTGCTCCGTCGGAAAAGAAACCATACCACTTGCCATCTATCTGTTTCAAGCCGCTCACCGTGGCTCCGTCTTCATCGAAATAAACCCAATCATCATGGTAAAGCATCCAGCCCGTCGTCATGACTCCGTCTTTATCGAAATAATACCGCTTGCCGTTGTGCTGAAGCCAACCTGTCACCATGGCTCCCTCATTTGGTTCACCTGATGCTCCGAAATAATACCACTTGCCATCGATCTGTTTCCATCCGGTCGCCATGACTCCGTCAGCATCGTAGTAATACCAATGGTTGCCGAAAAGACGCCAGCCGTTGTTAACATCCTTTTCATTATCGGCTTCTGCAGTTGCTTCATCCTGCACAATAACTGTTTCCACGATATCAACATCTTCAGGCTGTTCTTCATTATGCTCATCTGCCATAACTAAGATGCCTGTGCCTAAAAAAGTCGAAGATGCGATAAGCAAGGACATTGCTTTCTTTAACAGCTGCTTCTTCATTGAGATACCTCCCTCAACACATATGCTTTTATTTTACTTCCTGTATAATTTTTTACAAATATTTTTTATTATTTATGGGCAAATAAAAGGCTATCTGTTCTATATCCCGTATTTCGTATAGGGTTTCGGCAGAATAAGGTTGTTTGCGCATTGCACCGCCACGGGATGTTTAAGCTGAAAACTTAATGAATTCTTAATACGATTACCCCGTTTTTGCAC
>JAEEGL012767670.1_pt1 | contig 22280 bp, 19 predicted proteins | sample 9134231 | NCBI WGS metagenome assembly JAEEGL01 (sample SAMN16246548, study PRJNA631951) | gut metagenome | biome: gut microbiome; feature: rumen; material: fiber-attached | host: Bos | place: Iran: Karaj | collected 2018-10 | reverse complement strand
CTGAAAAACACGGTTCTACAGTAGATGATTTTGACCTTTATGAGTATATTTATAATAAGCCTGATGGTATTACCGAAAATGACCCGATATTTGAAGATGGCGGTTACTTAATCATCAACTTTGATATCGTGGCATACAAGGGTAATAAGCCGTATCTTATCTATAATGGTAAAAACGCAGGCGATAAGATGTGGACTACGGAAGGCTTTGACTACGACCAGTTAATAGACCCTCAAAACCCGTCTGTAAAACCTGAGCATGGTCTCAAACCCGGTGATGCGGTTGTAATAGACCTGTCACGCAAGACGACCGATAAGTACACATCGGGTATCTTCAATATCAACTAATTAACCAAATTTGACATTATATAGATGCAATATGCTATACTACTTATAGATAAGTACATAGTACTATTGCAAAAGTACATAAGAACCATGAGAACTACATAGTCCCAGTCTAAATGCCCTTAGTGAGGCGCTGATGAAAGGGACATCATAAATCGATTAACACAGAAAGGAGCATAAATGGATAAGAAAGAATTCAATTATTATAATGAAAATGATGATAATCCTCTTGATTTTCTTTACATGATGTTTCCGAAAGCACTTATACAGGATACATTATTTGAGAATCTCTCTTTAGGAGCTAAGGTTTTATATACTATGCTCTTAGACAGGACAAGACTTTCCATGACGAAAGAAAACTGGAAAGATTCAAACGGAAACTATTACATTGTGTTTAGAATTTCCGAAATTAAAGAACAACTAAATGTATCTGAAAGGTCGGCAATTAAATACCTTAAGGAACTTGAGGATATGGGCCTCGTTGAAAAAAGTCATTCCTTTAATGGCAATTATCTCTACGTCAAAGATTTTACCTCTGGTGATGGTGCTGTATCTGCAGTTTCTGAGGAGACTGCAATAATTTCCGATTCGAATATGCAAAATATGCATAATGAAAGTGAAAAGATTGCAGTTAGCCAACTGCAAAAAAGGGATACTCCATATAGTAACAACAGCCTAGGGAAAACAACCTATAGATATAAATCACGCCAAAGTAAAAGACAATATCATCAATTTGACCATAGAAGAGAATGTAATAAACTCACTGATTTGGAAAAAGAGCTTTTAAGTAACTAAGTTTATAAATAAATAATTTATCTCTGCAGAGAATATTTTTAATCTAATTTTGAACATTTATATCATTTTACGTAATAGCTAAAATTTTATTTTAAATATATATTTCCCTTTAATGTTTTCCATGTTGATATAAGGTTGTTTCCAAAATCGAGAGTCTATAGAGTTTTCTCTATTGTCGCCAAGCATAAAATAACAATCTTCGGGGACAACGAATAGTTTGTCGCAAATAGTTTTAACATCTTTCGTGATATATAAACTCTCATTTAATGTTTCGCCGTTGACAACTACGCTTCCATCATCAAATGATATTGTATCCCCGGGCAAGCCTATTATGCGTTTCCCAACATACATATTAAACTCTGGTGCCCAAAATATAACTATATCGCCTCTTTGCACTTGCTTATTGCAGTATGCCAAGCGATTATATAAAACCATACTGCCGTCGGGTAATGTTGGCTCCATGGACGAAGAAGTTACAAAGGCAACTAAAAAGACGTATCTAACTAAAATAAAACAGATAACCAAAGGCGTTATGAACAGTAGTATTTCCTTTATGATTTTTTTCTTGGCTGAGGTTTGCATTCTATTTCCTTGAGAACAATAACAATAATATAGTCAGATGGACAGGATAATATACGTAAAATAGATACTTATTTAAAATAGTATTTGTGTTTGATGCTGGCAACGAATATGTATTATGGCCACTCTTCTTTTCGCCCAGTATAACCAAGAGACCGGATATTATTTTCATGCATGTGCAGGAAAGAACCCATATTATCTCAAATCTTGGATAGACGTTGTAGTGCATAAACGCCGCCATGTTATATCCCCCGTAGAAGATTCCACCCAGTATAAAAGCGAACATTATATTTATGTTCCTTTTCCTGCAGAACAGGTAAGCAAGTATAAATACCAGCGTATACCAGCGACTCTCCATAAAGAAAAACGGAAAAACAAACAGCAAAACTATACCAATCTTAAATATATATCCTTCTAAATTGGTATATATAAATAGGAAGACTAGTCCAAGCAGAAGGCTAAACAGAATATTTAGCATATTATCTACGCCAAAATACATTGAGTATGGTATCTGTGCCAAGAATCCAAATATCGCTAATCTTAAACCATAATTAAAGACATTTTTTGTCTTATAAAATCCTTCACATAGAAAATATAACATTAACGGATATGTTATCTGGCTAACTGAATCCATAGCCATAAACATATAGGATTTATGAGGCAATAAACCATGAGCCAAATGCCCTAAAGTCATGGTTATAATAGCTAAATATTTTAATCGAAGGCGGTACGAATAAGACATAAAGTATTAAACAAGATATAACTCTTCAAATTCATGCTCGTTGTATGCAGAGACTAGCTGCTCGTCTTCCACCATGAAATTATTATTTACTAATATAACAGTAACACACGCAGTTAATTGACTCGCTGGCTTGTTCATCAGGCCATAATATATATACTCTGAGTCTGTGACAAATGAATATTTTGCCATTTCGAATGGACTATGTGCTGCTATTCTTCCGTATCCGGAATATATGAGTTCATCTCTGGCCAAATCCTTTCCATTCAGTTCGACGTCCTTAACGGGCAAAAATCTAAAATACCAACGATAAGGTCTTTTATTCTTTAACGAGATATTCAAGCTGTTGCTCTCGGAATTGACCGCGCTTTCGAAGTACTTAATTTGTTTCTTATCCAGTATTCCCTTTATCCTTTTCATCGAAGACTGAGCAAAAGGCTCATAAATATTTGCATAATATAGTTCTTGAAAATTCCCCATATGATTGTACTTATTTAAATCATAACCTGCACACTTCATAAGGTCTTCGAAGGTTACTCCGTTAGCGGCAACTGCGGCTATTTTTTTGAGAGTACTCGGAATCGGTGGTTTGGCATAATGTTGCTTCATGTAGCGGCTTACAAACGCCCCTGACATACCACTATCCTGTGCAAATTGCATCTGAGTACGATTTCCACAAGCTTTTTTGAAGAGGGCTGTGAATTCGTCCATATCATATCCAAAGTCACTATTAGTCGATTTGCTCATATATTATTCCTTTCATAAATATAATAATTTATCAATTATTTTAGCATATAGACTTTAAAAAATCAATATAATACAAAAATTTGACTTTATATAGGTATGTTATGATATGATACTAATAGATTAGTTAATTATACTAATGTATTAGTACGTACCATTACAACTACATAGTCCCAGTCTAAATGCCCTTAGTGAGGAGCTGACGAGAGGGACAAAACCTACTTGTTACTCAAGATGAAATGCGCAATTCATCTATAACACAAACCTGCCGGCTAAAAATGTGAATAACGCGTTATTCCAATCTAAAGTATAGAAAGGAATCATTATATGGATACTACAGCAGCATTAACAAATCGACAGTTCTTTTATGATGGATTATCAAACACCTCATCCCGTCTAACATCGGGCAGAGATATGAAAGTGATATATCGTGGGCTATACTCGATGTTTCCTAATGGATTTCCTGAAATCCTGATTTTCGATAAACTTGAAAATGATGTGCCACTTATGGTTCAGCCATTACCGAATGGAAACCGAATATATTATTTAAAAAACGATACGGATGAAGCAATTTTACAAATCCTATCCAAAGAACTTAGAAACCCCACTTGCGATGTTAACCCGAAATTTCCATATGTGCATCATAATATGAGCGAATACAGAATTGCTGAATGGGTTGTTAGCGCATGCTATATTGCGGATACTCTGAACATCCCGATGAATCAAATAGTATTCTCTAGCGAAGCATTATTTTCATCATGCACACCAAATAAGTGTATTCTCATCTCAGATAGATTGGATAGTGAGAATATGTTAGCTACAATAGCCCATGAGCTTAGACATGTTTGGCAAGAGACACATAATTCAGAATGGCTTAAAAACTATAAGTGTCTTGAGTCGGGCATCGATGCTTATGTCAGCCAGATGGCCGAAGTAGACGCGGAAGCCTTCTGTCTCAAATTGTTTTGCATGGTATCGGGTATAGATTATATCAAAATATTTAGACACATAAGGTATAACGTCGATTTAGGTGAAGAATATCAAAATAGCATATTAAATAGGATGAAGGAGATAGATATCATCTTATCAGCTAAGAAGATTAATATACTACGTAAATATCTGGAATACAGAGATGTAGCCTAAAAACACAGAAACAGTATTGACATAATCGCATTAGTATATTATACTAATAATATAGTACAGCTTTATTCTAAATGATATAGAGTGTGACTGATATCCCTTGGTTTAAGAAAAAATAACAGGGGATGCAAAAAGTATCCCCTGTTTTCGATAGCGACTTTATTGATATATCACTACCGACTCGCAATCGTTATTATATCATAAACCTTCTGCTATCGAAAGAATTTCCACCATTAACCAATCTATTATGTGCTCGCACCTGTGCCGTTAGTATTGAATTCGCCAGAGCACATAAAAGGGCAAAATATCATTAAAGAGCCTTGTCATATCTGCTTGTATGTGGTAACGGCTGCGACTGAACCCGTTACCACATACAAGCTACAAGATAGACAAATATCTCTTTAATGATATAAAGACAAATTAAATATACATGCCCTATGCATGTATTAACATACTCCGGCACAGGTGCGGAAAGGAGTTATATGGTTAAAGACAGAGATTTATTCATTCTCCGGGTATTAGAAAAGGTTGGGATAGCAAATAACCAGCAGCTTATGATTCTATGCGGCTATAGGGACAGAAGCGTAATCCGTAAAAGGATTAAGAATCTCATAGAAGAAGGTTTTATAACCTCAGATTGGATAGCTGACCATCTAGCCTACGCATTAACACAGGCTGGTCTATCAGAGATAGAAAGAACAAGACGACCTTGTGATATCCGAGGTATCAAATCCGAGCATGAAGAGTTAGTAACCGAGGCGGCCTGTTTCCTATATGCGTATGGAGATATGAGTATATATGATATGCTCTTCGACCACGAGCTCAATTCGTTAGCCAGCTTTAAAAAAACGGGCCATAAACCAGATATCGTTTATGCCAAACACAATTGTATTGAAGTAGAACTGTCTCACAAAAAAACATATGGGGATTCTAAGAAAACCGGTCTTGATGAGAACTATCGTCTTAATGCTCTCAATTATTCAAAACAGCTTTGGATAATCCCAGACCACAAACCGGGACTCGCAAAACGCATAGAAGCCTTGGCAGAGAAATACTCCTGCAAAAAACAAACTATCATAATGTTTGTTTCTGAACTACATGGATTTATAAACCAATATGACATAAGTAATAACGCCCCCAGAACAAGTCCTATTAAGGGCATTCCCGAGCCGTTAAAACGACAGAAAGGTAAGGTGACGCTTTATGATTAAATACGACCATATTAAATTCAAAGACAACTTTAAAAGATTCATGATGGCCTTTGGACTGATTGCTATCTTACTGGCACCAACAACAATTATCTTTATCATAATAGATATACTTTTGCAAAAGTTTAAATACAAAAAACAAATACCGACAATAACATATGCGGTGGCTATAGCCGTTTTATGCATATGGCTAAACAGTTCGGGTTTTTCTCTTAGTGATACTTTATCGCAATATTGGCACTACACAGATAATCTTTTTCTCATAGACCAACCCATTCGATGGATACTATCCACAACGTATGGTTTATTGTTTTATCATAATGGTCATCTGTTAAATGAATCTGTGGACGATTGGATAGTACAAGAGCAAATCCGTCAACAGCAAAAATTATTACCTCGCGGGAAGTACAACTTCAAGAATCGGTCGCACACTCTGGTCACAGGAACAACAAGGTCCGGTAAAGGCGTGTTTCTAAACCATGAATTGAAGCAACTTTTTGAAAATGATGAATTCTTCGTATTCATATCTGCTAAACTTGCAAGCACAGACAAATATTCATCATTGGAATATTGTCGTAAACTGGCAGAAAAATATAATCGAAAACTCTATGTGGTATCAATGGACACCAGTGTCAACGATAGGTGTCAGTATAATCCTTTTGATGCCTTAAGCAGTACGGAGTTTATGAACGTTCTTAATACTTTAAAAACAGATTCAAAGTATTATTCGGATAATTTTGCTTCTTGGTGTCTTCAAATAGTCGATGCCCTTCGAATAACCAAGGGTAAAGTATCTATGAAAAACATAATGGCACTATATGACTATGATGATTACTGCAATTATCTTAAGTATATGCTTTCTGAAGATATAATTACAAAGGAACAGTTTGGTAAGCTAACATCCTCAACAATAAAGAAATATGCAGAAATTGCACAGAATGATTCGGCGGGACTTAATCTATTAGCTAGAGCCGGTAAGAGTGTCTTCAATAAAACCCCTAATAGAAAGAAGATATCACTGTCTAAAGCAATTAAAGAAAATGCTGTGGTTTTCTTCGACCTAAATGGTAATAGCGCGGAAGAAGCAACCAGATTAATTGCGTCAGGAATCCTTATGGAAATACAACATCTAACCAGAAGATTTTCTGACGGTGATGTAAATAAAACCATATTCTGTGATGAGGCTAGCTGCTATATATCTCAGTTATTTAAACCTCTGCTCAGTGAAGGAGCTAGTGCAGGCTATCGCATGGTAATAAGTACTCAGGGACCAGAAGACCTGAAAGACAAAGGTGATGAAAAACTTTATAATCAGATAATTAATAACTGCGGACAGTTTTGCTTCCTAAGGATGAACACAACGGAAGGTGCAGAAGCTGCTGCATCTGTAATCGGAACAGTTTGTTCGACTGAAAATACTCGTAGGGCTCATTCTCTTGAATATACGGAAGCTGGAAGTATCAAACCTATACAGGTATATCCGGTCCACCCAAACCTCATTAAGAATTTAAATACAAGGGAAATGGTATATTATGAAAAGAGAAATGACGACGATTATGTTTCACATCCTGTTTTGATTAAATGGAGAACCGATGACCTCTAAGTCCTTGTAAATCCGATAGCCTTAAAAGTATAATAAGGATGTTGTGAATAATCGCTTCAGATGAAAACATTTATGAAATGTTGTGGTACTAGTTGTGGTACCACAAGAGAAAAGAAGCGGAAAGCCTCTCCTTTCCTAGGTTTTTTGATAGCGTGTTTTGTTCAAGTCCGGCCACCAGCATGACCCCTTGGGGACGGGGTTAGCGGTTCATTAATCTTACAAAATGTGTTATATTTGTCAAATACAAACCTCGGTAGATCCGAGGTTTTCTTTTCATAATTGATCAGAGTCGGTAATATAATAAAAAGCAGGACATCTGTCACTGCAAAAGGGGGATTATGGAATACTTACACACAGTTCAATATTACGAAACTGACAAAATGGGAATAACGCACCATTCAAATTATATAAGGTGGATGGAAGAGGCCAGAGTGGCGTTCCTTTCTTCGGTAGGATGGGACTATTCAAGGATCGAGGCGCTCGGGATCATTTCACCTGTTTTGAATCTGACGTGCGAATATAAACAGAGTACGACATTTTCCGACCGGATCCATATCAGCGTATCGGTCAGAGAATTTAAAGGAGTCAAACTCCACCTTGCCTACGAGATGAAGAACGAGGACGGAAAGACGGTCTGCCTCGCAACATCATCCCATGCCTTTCTTGACCTTGAAGGAAGACCCATAAGGATGAAGCAGGAACAGCCCGAACTGTATGAGACTCTATGCAGCCTGGTTGCCAAAGGATAAAATTCGATTTGGAATATAAACAACAGATCAGGAGGAACGAAAATGTATTATCTTATAGATACCCTGCTTCGGGAGTGCAAACAGGAAGAGTGCCACAACGGCGGATTTCAGTATGTGGCCGTATTATCACCTCAGGAATGGAATGCCGAATGTGATGCTTTCGAAATGGGTATAGATATGGAACCCAACACACAGGAGATATATACAACGAAGGCGGAGGTGAACTACGATTCCGTGACCGGTACATTTGCGATCCCCGACAGGGACGATATGAACGCAGATGGCCATAAATTCGCATTCGCCCTTGATGAAAAGGGTATCGTGTTCATAGAATCCGGTGACTTCGTTTTAAAGATCATAAGCAGGATCGCAGAGACGAAAAAATGGCGCCTTCCCAGTCTTGAAAGATTCATATATGATTTTCTCGAGCAGATGATCCACGATGATCCGAGGCTTTTGGAAAATTACGAAAAAAAACTCGATGTCATCGACAGTGATATCGACAGCGGCAAAGAAGGAGACCTTGATTCGTTAAATGATATAAGGGGTTACCTTAGAGACTTAAGGATGCATTACAGCCAGCTCATAGATCTTTCGCAGGAACTTGAGGAGAATGAGAACAGCTTTTTCAAGTCTGAAAACCTGCGCTATTTCAGGCTGTATTCGAGCAGGGTTTCGAGACTTCATGATATAGTAAATTCCCTGCTTGATTATACGAACCAGATTCGCGACACCTACCAGTCAAGACTTGATGTCAAGCAGAACCGTATCATGACGGTCCTTACGGTCGTAACGACAATCTTTATGCCCCTGACCTTGATCGTCGGATGGTACGGCATGAATTTCAGATATATGCCGGAGCTTGAGTCGGCCTGGGGATATCCCGCCGTTATAGCTGTAAGTATCATCATCGTTATACTTAGTCTGATATTCTTTAAACGAAAAAAGTGGTTATAAGTTAAAGGGGACTTTAAATGGAAACAAAGATCACCATCATAGTGGATAATAAGGAATACAACGGTATTCCCGGTGAATGGGGATTGTCCGTCCTGGTAAGGTATAGTGATAAAAAGATACTTCTTGATGCAGGCTCTTCGAACCTGTTTCTTGACAATATGGAAAAACTCGGGATCGATGTAAAGGATATCGACTTTGCTGTGCTGAGTCATGCTCACTACGACCATGCGAACGGATTTCCCGCATTCCTTGACCAAAATGAAAAGGTGAAGCTATGCTTAAGAGAAAGCACGGCTCCGAACTGTTATAAGAAAGTAAGCATTTTCAGAAAATACATCGGGATCCCCCGTAATATGATGAAAAAGTATTCTGATCGGATAGAAATTGTATCAGGAGACTATGAACTGACACAGGGAGTATGGCTGATACCTCACAAGACAGAAGGTCTTGGCAGCATAGGAGAAAGGGAGAAGATGTTCAGGAAAACGCGGAAAGGGCTGGTCCCGGACGATTATTCCCATGAACAGAGCCTGGTGCTTGATACGGATAAAGGCCTTGTCATACTGAATTCCTGCTCACACGGAGGAACAGCCAATATCATAAACGAGGTGAAAAAGACTTTTCCCGATAAGAAATTATACGGACTTATCGGAGGATTCCATCTTTTTAACAAAAGTAACGATGAAATAAGAGCTGTGGCATCCGGAATAAAGGCCACAGGTATAGAATACATCTGCACAGGTCACTGCACCGGGGACAGAGCATTCGGAATACTTAAGGAAGAACTTGGTGACATGGCTGATCAGATGAAGGTAGGATATGAGATAGCTATTTGAACCCTTGGGGGCGGTAGAGGTTCAGGAAGGTTAGAGTTATGATGAAAAAAATAATAATGGTTCTTTTGATCGCATTAATGACGGTAAGTCTGCTTGGAGGCTGTTCCGATCACGGCAAAAGTGCTTCGTCAAAAAAGTCACAGAACGAAGAAAAAACCGATGAAGATGATGACGAAGAAAAAGAAACCGTAAGCAAAAAGAAAAAGAAGTCTTCCGGGAAAAAGGACAGCAGTAAAAAGAAAGGCACTCCGCTTTATCAGAAGATCTGCGGCAGATACTGCTATGAATACGATGATGAAGATGAGATGAGTGAAACCTATCCTTTGGAGATATTGAATTTCGGTGGAAATCTTTATGCCTTCGGTGGCAGTTCGATGGACAGTTTTGACGCAGATCATATAGAATCTTATTCATTCTGGGCTATGGAACTCATACCGGAACAAAGAGAAGACCTTTTTGCGACAGATACGGACGAGTGCACCTTCGGAGTACTGACTTTTTCGATCATGTCAAATGTCGGGAAATACTGGAATGAGCCGGATATGATCACTGTGAAGGTGAAGGATGAGGGCCTTGAGATATCCGGCATGCCTTCTGTCGGAGAAAGTCCTGCTCTCTTTAAGAAAAACGATCATATAGAACGTGCATTTGTCTATATGAACGAAGAACCCGTTAATGAGAAAATGGATAAGGATCTTATCGGAATATGGCAGCTGACCGATTCCGATGTACCGTTATACATTGAGTTTTCCAAGAATAACAATATAAGGATATATAGAAAAGATCCTCTCTTAGAGGTGATTTATCTCGGAGGCTCCTTCAGCGAGACCGGAAAGGGAAGCATTAACTGTACCCTGAGCTCTTTGGAATCCGGCAGCATGCCGTCTGAATTTATCATAAATTACAGTATTGACGGCGAAAAGATGACGCTGCAGTTTGATGAACTCTACGATTCATTCGGAGATGATATAGAACCGCTTAAGGAACTGATCTTTAAAAAGGTTGATTTAGAAGACATCCCTGTAATAACATTGGATGATATAGAGGATATAGAGTACATCAATATATACGAAGACACATATGATGAAGGGTAGTATTGAATCCGGATAGTAGTATGTGTAAGGAGGACAGACCAATGGTCGAAGTCAAAAGGATAAAAGGCGGTACGGATAACTGCTATATAGTTGCCGAAGGCAAAAAGGCGATATTGATAGATACTGCGAGTAAACCATGCCTTGATATGGTGATCGCCGAATGTGATAAATATGAAATGCAGCTTATCGTGCTCACGCATGTACATTTTGATCATGCCGAAAATGCCGCCGAACTGTCGAAAAGATATAATGTTCCCGTAGCTATTCACAAGATGGATGAGGAACTGTTTGACAGTTACGACAGGCAGCCTTTAAAGTCATACGGATTCGTGGGCCTTGTTGTTCTCGGGGTATCGAAAAAGGTCCTTAGGAAAACCCTGGTTGAAAAACCCGAAAATCTTATTTACGTTGCTGAGGGTGATGATCTTTCATCTTACGGTATAAATGCAAGGATCATAGAACTTCCCGGGCACACAAAGGGTTCTATAGGCATAGATGTTGAAGAAAAACACCTGTTTGTCGGAGATGAACTGGATAACTGGATAACTCCCGGGGTCGGACATCTTTATTATGATCCCGGCGCTATCAGAAACAGTGCTGAGAGATTAAGAGATCTCGGCGACAGGACCGTCTATTACGGTCACGGCAATCCCACACCGAACGGCAGGTATTGATATCATATAATTTCTTCTAAGGAAAATGAGTCCTTTAAAAACAGATTTTATTAACAAAAAATATCTTAAGATCGACATAATGCGGGTTATCATTATGGCCACCATTATGGCTGCTTACAGTGCGGTGCTGTGCATTGACTGTTACAGGAAGGGAGTTCCTTCTACCGCACATCTGGCTCTTTTTGATGCGATCGCAACTTCCTGCACACTTCCGCTCCTTCTTATAATCAAAAAAAGCAATGATTCCGAAAGCCCTTTTATGAAGTTTCTGCTTCATTTTTCGATCGTATTTCTGTGTATTATCTACTGGTGTACTTTTGCCGTGTTCATATATAAAGGCAGCATGAGCGGCACCAGCCTTTTTCTGATATTCATGTCAGCTCCCGTAGGTTTCTATTTCTTTAATTTGTTCTACGGAATGGTCTTCTGTCTGGTCCTTTTTGCCGGAATGATCATCTACATGTGGACCCCGCTTCATCTGCAGGGTTATGCGTTTCCCGATATGTATTTTGTAAGACTTCCCCTGATGTTCCTGGTGGAAGCTGTTGTGTGTGCCCTTGCCCAGTATGAAACAGTAAAGGCGCAGAGCAAACAGGAACTGGCTCTTACAGAGGCGGAACAGGCCAACCGCGCAAAGACGGATTTCCTGTCAAGTATGTCACACGAGATCCGAACGCCCATAAATGCCGTTCTGGGTATGAATGAGATGATCTCAAGAGAGAGCTTTGATGCCAACGCAGATCTGCCTGAAGATCGTGAAAAGATAAAAGAGGTACTGTCTGATATCAGCAAGTATTCACTCAATATAGAAAGTGCGGGGAACAATCTGCTCGCCATCATAAACGATATCCTTGATTTTTCGAAAATAGAAGCCGGCAAACTCGATATAATAAAAGCTGATTACAGACTGAGTTCGGTTCTTAATGATGTAAGCAACATGATCTATTTTAAGGCCAGGGACAAAGGCCTTGATTTTGTTGTGGACGTAGATGAGACGCTTCCCGACGGACTTAAGGGTGATGAAGTCAGATTAAGACAGATCATGACCAATCTTTTGACCAATGCCGTCAAATACACTAAAGAGGGCAGCGTCCGTCTTATAATGCGATCCAAAGAAGTTAATACCGGTAATGATGGAACCATCCGGCTTGAGATTTCTGTTTCTGATACGGGTATAGGTATCAAAGAGGGGGATATCGGCAAGCTTTTTGATAAATTCCAGAGAGTCAATCTGGTACAGACGAGTACCGTTGAGGGAACAGGACTTGGACTTGCAATAACCCGAAACCTGCTGGATATGATGGATGGCAGTATCAGTGTTTCAAGTACATACGGCAGAGGTTCAACATTTACCGTAACGATCCCCCAGCAGGTGGTAAATAACGAGCCAATCGGCAATTTCCACGACAAGTTCGAAAAGTGTATGCAGAGCATGCAGATGTACAGGGAATCCTTCCATGCACCCGAAGCCCGTATTCTCATTGTTGACGATACCAGGATGAACCTTATGGTAGTGGCAGGACTCCTTAAGAACACGGAGATCAGGGTCGATACGGCTGCCGGCGGAGCTGAATCAATAGAAATGGCAGCAGGCACAAAATATGATGTGATCCTTATGGATCAGCGCATGCCCGAAATGGACGGAACCGAGGCGATGCACAGGATCCTTGAGGATAAGAACGCGGTAAATCACGATACTCCCTTTATCTGCCTGACTGCGGACGCAGTAAGCGGAGCAAAGGAAAGATATCTGTCTGAAGGCTTTGCCGACTATCTTACAAAACCCATAGATTCGGCTGCTCTTGAAAAAATGCTGATGAAGCATCTGCCCGCCGGAAAAGTCTCCTTATGCAAGGTAAAAGCAACGAATGACCCCGCCGGCAAAGAGGCTGATATAGACGGACTGGAGGCTGAGTTTGCACCTTTAAAGGAAGCCGGAATAGATGTTTCCAAAGGATTAAGGTTTGCAGGGGGCGATAAGGCATTCTACCGTACACTCCTTGCCGAATATATACAGAGTTCTTCGGAAAAAAGAGAAAAGATCGGCAGATACTTTGCCGAAAAGGACTGGAATAACTACGGAATCCTTGTTCATTCAATAAAGAGTTCATCAAGGACCATAGGAGCTGAGGATCTTGCCGTATCGGCAGCAGACCTTGAGGCTGCGGCGAAAAAGGGAGACGATGATCGTATTCTTGCCGGAAATACCCCTGCAATGGAGCGTTATGATGCACTGGTGAGGAGCCTGAAAGCCTTTATGCCGGAAGTTAGTGAAGGCATCGATGCTGATGAAGAGATTATTGAGTTTCTTCCTGGATAAAATGAGAAAAAAGTCCTGTTTTTCGGTTTAAAGAACAGTGGATTTATGCTATTATTTTATATGTAGTTATTTTCAGACACGGAGGTTTACAGCCTATGAAATCCAAGAAAAGAAAATCTCTTAAAAAAACACTTCTGAGTCAGATGATCATCTACGTGGCGATCATTATCGTTATCATCACACAGATCAGCATTAAACTGGCATCTGATAACATTCAGTCATTAATGAACGGCATACTCGCCAGAGAATCAGCCAAATATGCCAGTGAGATACAGAGCTGGTGGAATGATATTAAGACCAGAGTCGGTCAGACGGCTGATGTTATGAGGAATATACCTGAGCTCTCATATGATGATACTCTTAACATGCTCCTTAAATTAACAGAGCAGGATCCTGATTCACAGGATATCTACATGGCATACGGAGATACCGGCAAATTCCTTGACGGCTCCGGCTGGATACCTGATGATACATTCGTATTTACAGACAGACCCTGGTTCCAGGGAGCACTCGCCCAGAAAGGTGCCATCTATTCTTCAGAACCTTATATAGATGCCTCTACCGGCAAGACATGTCTTGCATGTGCTGTCATGGTCAGAGACAACGTTGTACTTTCGAGCGACATCAATTTTGATAAGGTTGCCGAAAAGGTAATGGCTTTTGATTCGCTCTCATCAGATGCCAAGTTCTATATCATCAACAAGGAAACAAAGGATATACTCATCAGTAACGTTACAGACAGTGTCGGACAGAACCTCGGTTCAGCAACCGATCCCATACTGACAGCACTGGCTCCCCAGTTTGATTCACTTAATAAGGATATCAAAGCCGGAGGAGAAAAGGTCGTAACCATTAAGACGGCTGAAGGCGGCAAGATGTTTACAGCTACGGATATCGAAGGTACTTCATGGGCTATAGTAAGTGCGGTTCCTTCTGCTTTGTTAAGCCAGAGCATTCTTAAGGTTATGTATGTTACCTTTGCTAGCGCAATAATCTTACTGTTGATCCTGTCGATAATCATGTACTTTACGATCAGCAAGGCTATCAATCCCGTCACCACCATTACAGAGAGGATCACTGATATCAGTAAGGGTGACTTTACCGTACAGATCGTACCCGAAGGTAATAACGAGATCACAACTCTCGCTGAGAGTCTAAATGAATATATTGGCAAGATGAGAGGAACACTCAACAGTCTGGCAAGCATATCCGGCGCAATGAACAGTCGTGCCGGCGAATGCTTCGATATTTCTCATATCCTGTCAGATGCCAACACCAATCAGGGTGAATCAATTGAAAAACTCAACTACACCTTGAGCGAAATGAATTCGTCAATTGAGGAGATCGCCTCAGCAGCTACGGATCTTGCAACAACATCCAGCGTGCTGGCTGAGAATGCAGACGAAGTCAAGATCCTTTGTAACGAGACACTGGATGCTTCTGCCAAAGGCCGTGAGGAAATGGCAGGAATGACCAGGAATGTCGGAACACTTAATGAGACTATCAAGGAACTTACAACCCTTATCAGCGATACGGCTACTACAGTCAAAGAGATCACCGGTATCACGGATACCATCAATGCCATTTCGAACCAGACGAATCTCCTGTCACTTAATGCTTCTATAGAGGCAGCCAGAGCAGGCGAGATGGGCAAGGGCTTTGCAGTCGTTGCAACCGAGGTCGGTACACTGGCAGGTCAGTCTTCAGAAGCTACAGAGACTATCCGCAGACTGGTAGACGGTATCACGAAGAATATTTCCGATATAAATAACAAAGCGGAGATCTGCGTCAGGGATATGGAGGCATGTCTCGAAGCGGTTACCGGAGCTAACGAATCATTCGAGACCATATATCAGGATGTTGCCAAGGCTACTGATGGCATAGGCGAGATCGCTAACGGAATCGAAAAGATCAACGATGTTGCATCTAACAATGCTGCAACTACAGAGGAACAGGCAGCCAGCATTTCGCAGGTTCTCGACCTTAGTAACATGATCGTGACGGAAAGCGGCAAGCTTCGTACTGAGACCGCGAACATAACGAGTATCTCAGAAAACCTTAATAAGTATTCAGATGAGATCAATTCTGATCTTTCACAGTATACGGTTTAAGGGTACAGCGGAACAGATTGATTGATTTTTATGAGCCTCTGCCTTAGTGCAGAGGCTCTTTGGGAATAGGGAATGTCATCAGGAAACAAAAAAGAAAAGACTTACAGAAAGATCAAAAAGAAGAACATCTGGGGATCGATAATCGCATTTCTGCTTTTCTCGATCCTGGCAGCGATAGTGCTCGTGGCCATTGTCCAGTCTCTGACACTTTATGTCATAGATGAAAAGCTTTCGACGGAATATGACAATGTCCGTGAAATGGCAAAACTATATAACGGAAATGTCAACAGTAATGTCAGCACTCTTTATCCGATCCTCGATTCCATGGACAGGGATTATGTGATCACGAATCATGACGGAGATGTTATCGTCCATCAGAAGGGTGAGGCAACATACGGCAGCGAGAAAAAGGCTATGACCATATCGGATATCGATGACCCGGTGATCCTCTATCGGGATAATACTCCGGACGGTGTTCTTTACATCAATAACAAGGGTCGTATGTCTGTAGACCTTGACATGCTCAGTGCCTGGTTCCGCAGAAAGAATGAAAGTGATTTTCTTGATCAGAATAAGATCACCGAGATAGAAGAAACCTATGAGGAAAAGAAGAAGCTTAAATTCTTCGGAGGCTGGGATCCTGAGCTGATTGACATTGTTCGCGGAACCCTTAAGGTGGATAAACTCGAGTTCCCTATCTGGATCCAGGAGGATGTGAACAGCGGAACGGAAGATATGATCGTAAAGGCCAGGATCCAGGTAAACACCAGGGATGTCCTGCTCATGGCAGAACTGCTGCTTGCCCTTATCGCCCTCATCGGTGTTATCCTTCTTGTAATGCTCCTTAGTGCTATAAGCACCGCGATCAAGCAAAGAAGGATCACTAACCTCTTCTTTAATGACAACGAGACCGGTGGTAAGAACTGGATGTGGTTCCTTATCAAAGGGCAGCAGCGTTTAAGAAAGTCAATGACTCAACGCAACAGATACGCCGTTGTGAATCTTATTTTTGTCAAATACAGGAATTTCTGTGTATGTCATTCTCTTGCAGAAGGGGAAAAGATGCTTCGAAAGGTTTACGGAGTGATGAACGGTCTCATAGACAGCAAGGAGATCTGCGCACACTGTTCCTCTTCCAACTTTGCACTCCTTTTAAGATACCAGGATGTGGAAGGATTAAAGGACAGGATCTACGATATAATCCAGCACCTGGAGTTGACGGGGGTTGATCATAAGTTCAGTTTCCAGGCGGGAGTATATCTTATTGATCCATATGAAGAAATAAACCTTGAACGTGATTACAACAATGCCTGCACTGCAAGAGCTGCAATGGCCGATTCGGATGATTCCGGAATGGTATTCTTTGACGACAAGTTCGTTGATGACCAGAGATGGCTTGACAGTGTTGAAGAACGGCAGGTTTCAGCACTTGCTAACGAGGAATTCATAGTTTATTACCAGCCGAAGTATGATCCTTCGACCAATAAGCTTAAAGGGGCTGAGGCGCTTATCAGATGGGAATCGCCTGATCTGGGATTTGTTTCACCGGGTAAATTCATACCAATATTTGAAAAGAACGGATTTATCACCCAGATTGATCATTACATGATAGAGCGTGTTGCAAGAGATCAGAAGAAATGGCTCGATGCAGGATATGAATGCGTTCCTGTTTCGGTAAATGTTTCAAGAGCACACTTTGTCGAAGAGGATCTGGCCGAGCAGATAACCGCACTTGTAGACAAGGCCGGGACTCCTCACGAATATATAGAGATAGAGCTTACCGAGAGTGCCTTCTTTGATGACAAAAAGGCGATGATAAGCACAATATCAAGACTTCAGCAGAACGGTTTTGCCGTATCGATGGATGACTTCGGATCAGGTTATTCTTCTCTTAATTCACTTAAGGACATGCCGCTTGACGTGCTTAAGCTTGATGCCGATTTCTTCCGTGGTGAAAATGCAGGTGACCGGGGCAAGATAGTAGTTTCCGAGGCAATAAGCATCGCCAAGAAACTTCATATGCGTACGGTTGCTGAGGGTGTTGAAGAAAAAGAACAGGTTGATTTCCTGGCATCACAGGGCTGCGACATGATCCAGGGCTTCTATTTTGCAAAACCCATGCCGGGAAATGATTATGAAAAGAGATTAAGCGGAGAGATCACACCGGATAACGGGGTGAGCGAATCTCAAAACGGAACGGATTAGTAATCGTCGATCTCTTCGGCAGTCAGGTCAAACTGAAGTGCGTACTCATCTGCGGCGATCCCTTTGGATTCATCTACCATTTCTCCGTATCCGCTCAGTGCCGCAAATGAAGCAAACTGGGCAGCACGGTTTAACATTGACATATGCGGACGTGTTTTTGACTGATAATGGGGATGATCAATGATGCTGCTGTAATCTGTCATGCTCTGTGTCCTCCTACCTGTCCGTTACGTTCGATGGTCGTGGCACCCTCGAGAAGGTCGGTGCCTTTAAGAACGGCATTCTTGCCGAATTTATCCTTTAATTTAAGAGTTGCAAGCTGCAGCGAGCGTTCTTTGGCGAGTACTTCTTTTTCGTGCTCGCTTTTTTTATGCGCCTCCTCATAATCGGTGAAGAGGTCCAGCTGTTCGTAGGTTTCTTCATTCTTTATATCAGCCTCAGGTATGACCTTGCAGGCACAGACGGAGAGCCTTCTTACGCACAGATCTCTGTTCATGATACGCTCATACAGTTTCATCACAGCTTCGGTAATAAGACGGGTTGACGAGGTCTGCCTGTCGAGGTTTATGGTACCGTGCGCGTGTTTCGGAACGGATCTTCCGTACCAGTCCGTGCTGACTTCTCCGTCATATTCCTCGTCTTTTTTAAGGCTCTCATAGCCCATTGTGAGTGTCATCTGATCGGTCACAAGTCCCTTGCGGACAAGGTCCAGTGTCAGAAGCTCCGTCATCTCCCGGACGATTATAGCGGTCTCCTCATAGCTGTAGGGGCGCTTCAGGACCTGACCTGTGCTCACGCTGTTGTTTTCGGGACGGTATTTTTTGATCATCTCTATCGTGCACGGCTCCCAGCCCCATGCATGGTCTATTATAAGTTCGGCGTTGACACCGAATTCCCTGTACAGATTATCCTCATACTTCTCGGAGTAGGCTGCAACATCACCCATTGTATATAGACCCATGGAATAAAGTCTGCGCGCTATGCCCCGTCCTATCCGCCAGAAATCGGTTATAGGCTGATGATCCCAGAGAGTTCTTCTGAATTTCATCTCATCAAGCTCTGCTATACGCACTCCGTCCGCATCCGCTACAATATGCTTGGCAACGATGTCCATCGCTATCTTGCAAAGAAAAAGGTTGGTTCCGATACCTGCGGTTGCGGTGATACCTGTCAGATTAAGGACGTCCTTTATCATTCTGTAGGTGAGCTCATGCGCAGTCATCTTATAGGTGTTGAGATATTCCGTAACATCCATAAATACCTCATCGCATGAATAGACATGTATATCCTCGGGAGCTATGTATTTTAAATACGTGCGATAAATGCGTGTGCTGTAATCCATATAAAGTGACATCCGGGGAGGAGCAACGATAAAGTCAAGCTCCAGAGAGGGGTCATTCTGGAGTTCTGCTTCAAAGTGCGAGCTGCCAGTGAACCTTCTGCCGGGTGCATGTGTTCGACGCTCGGCGTTAACAAGCTTAATCTGCTGCCTTACTTCAAAGAGGCGTGCACGGCCGGGGATCCCGAACTTTTTAAGGCTCGGAGAAACGGCGAGGCAGATGGTCTTGTCCGTACGGGTGGGATCGGCCACCACGAGATTGGTGGTCAACGGGTCGAGACCCCGTTCTGCACATTCTACGGAGGCATAGAAACTCTTCAGGTCGATGGCTATATAGGTCCTGTCCATTAGATGCCTCCTTTCAAACGGATATATCTATATTTTCGAACATTCGTTCACGAATGTCAATCGAACAAAAGATAAAATTACTGTGTATCTTATTGCCTTAATCATAGAATTAGGGCATTATAGATACGGAATAAAACTTGGAGAAACAGTCCTTTGAGAGAATATCTGAGCCGGGATGAGGCCCGGAGGATAAAAAAGATAAAAAGACGCCGGCAGGTGATCTTTTATTATATCGTCATAATCGCACTGCTCCTTGTCGGGGCGGTATTTCTGATCAGAAAAACAGTTTCCCTCATAAGCGGCAGGAATGTTGAGGAGATATCGATCTCAGAAGATATATCCGGGATCACCGAAGAAATAAAAGAAGATACTGAGGGTGCATTCGATCAGAATGAGGATACTGATATAGAACAGGAGGAAGAACCGGACTATCCCGGGTACAACCCTACCGTAAAAAGTGATGCGACCATGGCTCACGGCATGAAGTTATTCTCGGGATATGACATAAAAAGGACCGACAGCACTTACTATATAACCAGCGAGAACATGATGAGCAATTATGCGATCCTGGTCGATGCAACTGATGGAAATGTGGTTTGCCAGAAGGAAGGATTTACGAGGATAAATCCCGCTTCGATGACAAAGATCCTGACTGCGCTGGTTGCTGCAGAACATATAAAGGAAGAGGATCTTGACCGTGCTGTTACGATAACGGTCGGACACACAGACTACGCTTATTCTAACGATCTGTCTGCAGTCAATTTTGAAATAGGAGAGACCGTTAAGGTAAGGGACCTTTTTTACGGAACGATACTTCCCTCGGGTGCTGATGCGGCACTTGCACTTGCCGAATATGTATCGGGTGATGAAGAGACCTTTGTCGGGCTCATGAACGATAAGCTTAAGGAACTCGGGATATCCGACACGACCCACTTTACCAACTGTGTAGGATTATATGATGCGGATCACTATTCAACATGTGCTGACATGGCTGTCATAATAAAGGCGGCGATTGAAAATGACTTTGTTTATGATGTTATGAACGCGCATACCTATACTACTTCACTTACAACTGAGCATCCGGAGGGGATACTCATTTCGAACTGGTTCTTAAGAAGGATAGAAGACAAGGACACGAACGGAGAGGTGCTTTGTGCCAAGACCGGCTTTGTAAAAGAGTCGGGAAGCTGTGCGGCAAGCTTTGAAGTTACCGATAGCGGCCATCCGTATATCTGCGTGACGGCGGACGCTCACAGCGCATGGCGGTGCATATACGATCACGTCGATCTTTATGCCAACTGCACAAAATAAGGTTACACATAATACCGGACATGACAGGTCCGGTATTTATTTACCCTGCAGGTTATGGTATAATTGCCCTGCTGCGTCCGGGCAGAAGAAATGTATAATATCCGGTAAAAGACCGGGAAGGAAAAGAAATGGTTTATTCAAATGTGCTTGAAGCTATCGGACATACTCCGATAATAAGACTCTCGTCAAAAATGGTTCCTGAGGATTCGGCTGAGATCCTCGTTAAATATGAAGGTGTGAACATCGGCGGTTCGATAAAGACAAGAACTGCCTATAACATGGTCTCTGAAGCCGAAAAGAAGGGGATCATAAAGGAAGATACGATAATCGTTGAACCGACAAGCGGCAACCAGGGAATTGGACTTGCGCTCATCGGAGCAGTTAAGGGATATAAGGTCCGTATAATCATGCCCGATTCGGTTTCTGCCGAAAGAAGAAAGCTTATCCGCGGATATGGAGCAGAACTTGTTCTCATTCATGATGACGGAGATATAGGAAAGTGCATGGATGAATGTCTTCAGACGGCACTTCGCATGGAAAAGGAAGACCCCAGAGTATGGGTACCGCAGCAGTTCGCCAACAGGGATAACCCTCTTGTACACAAATATCATACGGCGCTCGAGATACTTGAGCAGGTCGGACGTCCGATACACGGATTCTGCTCAGGCATCGGAACCGGCGGCACGATATCCGGAATCGGCGAGACATTAAAGAATCAGTATCCTGATATCGAGATATGGGCTGTCGAGCCTGAGAACGCTGCGATCCTTTCAGGAGGCAGCATTGGAACTCACCTGCAGATGGGAATAGGAGACGGTATAATTCCCGATAACCTTAACACCAATATCTATTCGCATATAGATATAGTTACCGATGAAGAGGCGATCGAAACATCGAAGAAGCTCATAAGATGCGAAGGCATTCTCTGCGGGATATCATCGGGAACGAACGTTACCGCCGCATTAAGACTGGCCAAAAAACTCGGCAAAGGCAAGACTGTTGTTACCGTACTTCCGGATACCGGAGAAAGGTATTTCAGTACCGAACTTTTTGAGTTTGATTAAGACAAAAATCTATATCTAGTGTTATGCTAAAAATCCATTGACGTATATAGTAGATGATGATAGTATATTGAAGATTTAAGATTCTTTAAGTTCTGTTAATATATAACATCTGTCAGGAGG
>JAEEGL013578909.1_pt1 | contig 22281 bp, 14 predicted proteins | sample 9134231 | NCBI WGS metagenome assembly JAEEGL01 (sample SAMN16246548, study PRJNA631951) | gut metagenome | biome: gut microbiome; feature: rumen; material: fiber-attached | host: Bos | place: Iran: Karaj | collected 2018-10 | reverse complement strand
ATGCTGGATATCATGTACATGGTACCACGTGATGACACCATCGGATCAGTTACAATTACCGGTGACTACATAAACGGCAAGGGTTCACCTATCATAAAGCTCCGCGGACAGGACGATTAAAAAAAAGCGACAGGCGAAAACCTGTCGCTTTATTATTTTATTTAAAAAGCAAATCTTAGTAGTTGAAAGAACCGTTCTCACCGTCTGCTGTGAAGTAAACGATGTTGTTCTCTGGCTGATAATATACATTAAGCTCCTTAACTGTCTTCTTTCCGGAAACTTCAAGAGCCTTCTTTACGATATCATCTGTAGAAACATTTCCGCCCTGATACTGAACGAAAAGATTAACTGTAGACTTCTTTGCTGCAGGCTTCTTAGCTGCTGCCTTTGGAGCTGCTGCCTTCTTAGCTGGAGCTGCCTTAGCTGCTGTCTTTGCAGGTGCCTTCTTTGCTGGCTCTGCCTTCTTAGCTGCTGCCTTTGCAGGTGTTGCCTTCTTTGCTGGCTCTGCCTTCTTAGCTGCTTCCTTCTTTGCAGGCTCTGCCTTCTTTGCAGGTGCCTTCTTTGCTGCTTCCTTCTTTGCAGGCTCTGCCTTCTTTGCTGCTGCCTTTGGAGCTGCCTTCTTTGCTGGCTCTGCCTTCTTTGCAGGTGCCTTCTTTGCTGCTGCCTTCTTTGCAGGCTCTGCTGCCTTTGGAGCTTCTGCCTTAGCAGGCTCAGCCTTAGGAGCTTCTACCTTAGCCTCTTCCTTAACCTCAACCTTAGCCTCAGCCTTCTTAGCTGCTGCTGCCTTCTCAGCGAGATCCTTAACGCTTGCCTTCTTAACTGCCATTTTGATTTCCTCCGTTTTAACTAAACATAATTAATACGTTATTAAAAATACTGAAGTTTACGTGCTAAATTGTAATATTTTTTTAACAATTTTTCAATATATACTAAAATTTTCTCTGTTTTTGATAGTTTTAACAAATTTCAGACCTATCTTTTGTACAATTTAACATACGTTAAACAAAAATGGCTTATTAAAATTCTCCTTTTTCCCATTCATCAAGAAATTCTGTAAGAGCCTTACGCTCCTTCTCGATCATTCTCTTATCCTGGGATGCAAGTGCAAGTTCAAACTTTCTGACCTGCTCTTCGATATATTCTCTGTCCATTCCGAGACTCTCTTCATAGAGTCTTTCACATCTCAGAAGAACGAGTTTGTTCTCTTCCTGATCACGCGGATGAATCTTCAGATATGACAGCTCCTGGAATCTCTTCTCAATCTCCTCATCTGTCATCTCCGTATACTGACCCTTGATGATCTTTCTTACCTTCTTACCAGTAGCAACGACTGTAACCTCAACCTCAAGGATAGAGTTAATGTCGTAGGTATATGTAACATCAACCGCCTGGTCTCCTGCCTTGCCCTTCGGAACCTCAAGTTCAAGAGTTCCAAGAAGCAGGTTGTTACGTGCCATACGGCTCTCACCTTGAAGAACTTCTATATCTATCTTGGTCTGATCATCCCTTACCGTATAGAATCTTTCTGTACGGCTGGCAGGAATAACTGTATTCCTCTCAATGATCGGGAAGAAATGTCCCGACTCTCTGTGATTTCCTCCAAGATCAACTGATACATCGGTTCCCAGAGTAAACGGACATACATCAGTAAGTACCACTTCTTTGATGGATTCACGTCTCTCCTTCATAGCTCCCTGGATAGCCGCTCCAAGAGCAACTGCCTCATCAGGATTAACTGTAGTATCAGGGAAGGTCTTAAAGAGTTTGCTGACAAAGCTTCTTACTCCCGGAAGACGGGTAGCTCCACCGACAAGTACGATCTTATCGATGTCACTGAGCTTAAGCTTTGCATCTGCAAGAGCTCTCTTTACAGGACCTCTTATCTTCTCGTAGAGATCCTCGCACTCTTTATCATATTCCTTCTCAGAAATCTCTGTTTCTATTATCTCTTCGCCGATCTTACACTTCATCACTGCAGTGCCTGACTCAGAGAAACTCTTCTTTGCCAGCTCTGCCTGTCTGTGGATCATCTTAAGTTCACGATATTCCAGTGCTTCCTTACGTACCTTCTCGTTCTTCTCAAAGAACATTCTCTCAAGAACCTCAGTGAAGTCCTCTCCTCCAAGGAAGTTATCTCCTGCTACTGCCCTTACCTCAAGTATCGGTGGGAAGTAGTCAAGGATAGATACATCGAAGGTACCGCCGCCCAGATCGAATACCAGATTCTTAGCCGGCTTTGTATCGTTATAAAGTCCGTAAGCTATAGCTGCAGCTGTAGGCTCACTTATGATTCTCTCAACCTTAAGTCCTGCCAGCTCTCCCGCCCTCTTTGTGGACTTTCTTCTCATATCGTTAAAGTAAGCCGGGACGGATATAACCGCCTCAGTTACTTCTTCTCCGAGAAATGTCTCGGCATCTTCCTTAAGAGATCTGAGTACGAAGCTTGAAAGTTCCTCTGCCGTAAATGACTTTGATCCAAGATCAAACTTCTTATCAGAACCCATGCTTCTCTTAAATACTGCCGCACTGGTCTCAGGGTAAAGCTGCATTCTTTCGATAGCCGTCTTACCTACAAATATATTATCATTTTCATCTATACTTACAACTGATGGTGTAAGCACATCACCAAATCTATTCGGTATTACCTTTGGTCCCTCATCGGTATAGTAAGCAACGAGGCTGTTGGTGGTACCGAGATCAATTCCAATAATCAATTTCTACCTCCTGTGAATGCAATCATCGCGCTGATTACCTCACTGTCATCACGTCCAATTTCGTTTGCTTTTCTATAATACTCCAAAGCACCCGCTTTGTCATTCTTAAATTCACATATCTTTGCCAGAGAGAGGTACGCCTCATAACATGAGCCGTGTCTGCAGAATGCACATCTCGGAGCATCCACAGCACTCTCAGCCATTGCCACCGCTTCATCCCACTTACCAGCAAATGCCAGGAGCAAGGCATAATCCTTCTTGCGGTAGGTTGAATTCCTGTGATAATTAAGATAGTTCTCAACCGATCCCGACATCTTCTTTATGGTAAGGATAGCTGCTTCAGCAAGTCTCATTGAAACACCGTACTTACCGAGTCTCCAGGCCGCTCCTCCCATCTCGACACATATATCTATCAGAGTCGATCTCATGTTGTTATCGGTCACGGATGAAACCGGCAGGAGAAGATTATAGGCTTTATCATAAATCTTATAAGCTTTCGCATAATCTCTCGCATCATAATATTCAATCGATGCAACCTTCTGAAGAATATTACAGGATACGTTATTATTCTTTATAGCTCTTTTACCGGTTAAAAGACGGTTATCATTAACCATCTTATAGATTCGCTCATCTTTTATGAACTGAGCCTTTCGATAATCACCCTTGCTCAGGCATACAGTGAACATCTGATCATAATCTTCCATTATGTATTCAAGATACCATTCATTTCCCGTCTCTTGAAACTTCTCCTGATGGTACTTGAGCATCGTCTCACATTCATTTAAAGCTTCATCATATCTTCCGGCCCTGCGGAGAGATTTTGCTATCCTGCTGTGAACGTTTATATTTTCGCCGAAGGTAATGATAAGATTTCTCAAAACCGTGATCGACTCATTGAATTTCTCCTGCATCTCGTAGCATCTAGCCAGATTATGATACAGATTGGACAGCTTGTCGTTCACGTCCACATCCTTCATAAGTCTGATACCGGTCATAAAGCTTTCTTCAGCATGCTTATAGTCCTTAAGCATCATGTACGCATAGCCTCTGGCATTAAATGCATAGTAGTTGGTCTCATCCTTCTCTATTGCCTTATCGCAGTCATCTATAACCTTTTCAAATTCATAGCCTGATGAATAAAGGAGAGCCCTCTCTACATAGTAGTAATCATCATCATTGTTATCCAGCTGTCTGGTCGCATACTCAACTGCCAGATCATACTTGGATTTATCTTCGGAATCATCATAGATATCGGCATATATACGGGACAGCTTGTTGCAGGCTGCATGATGTCTCGGATTGTATTCCAGCGTCTTCTTAAAATAATTCTCGGCTTCAGCGTACTTATCATGTTCATAGAGATACAGTCCGTAAGCGTAATTAAGAGCCGCATCTTCCGGATATTTATCAAGTCCTGCCTTATAATAATCCTCCGGAGACTCATCCTTAATATTTTTAAAATGTCCGGCTGACAGATAATAATCTCTCAGGGCTTCGCAGTCCTCCAGGTCTCCCTCGCCCTTTGCCAGCTCGTCATCCAGTTCCTTATATATCTTCTCTGCAGCTTCAAGATTGCTCTGTTCTTTATAGTAATCTGCCTTTACAAGCTGCAGTGCTGAGCTGTGAATTCCGTTCTCCTCTGCCCTTTTAAATACATCTTCCAGATCTGCAGCATGATCATAGATATAGAATATCTTAGCTGCAAAGAAGTATGACTTCGCATACTGCGGAGCATGCTGGATCAATATATTATAATCATCGATTACAAGCTGTGCATCTCTCATCTTATAGGCTGTCTCCTGCCTGTGGATGTAGGTGGATGCGTTATACTTGTTAAGCTCCAGCATATGGTTCCATACTTCCATAGCTGCAGCATAGTCAGCTCTCTGATGATAAAGAAGTCCGAGAGTCTCAAGATAATAAGGTATATCAACCTCATCCTTTTCCTTCTCTACAGACAGCTTTATATATTTCTCTGCATCCTCCAGCTTATCAAGTCTGAAGTTTGCAGCTCCGAGAAGATAGTAACTGTAGCCTATCCTCTTAAGACGTTTTGCATCTTCCTCGTTAACGCTGTCCGGATCTTTATTATATCTTTCCTCGATAAGTGTCAGTCTGCGGAGCCACTCTGCCAGGAACGGCTCAGCCTTCTCAAAGTCATCGATCCTGCTGTAGCATCTTCCGATAAGATTACAGTAATCTATATAAAGCTCATCATCTTTGTCTATATATGACAGTGCTTCCAGCTCTTCAATTGCTTCTTCCTTTCTGTCGCATCTGAAGAGACTCCAGCACTTATCGATCTTATGCTTCATATTGTCCGGTTCTGCGGCCACTCTGTCAGCATAGAAATCTACAAGTTTATTGTTGATGTACGGAAGAAGGATTGATGCATCAGAGTTCTGATTATCCACCTCAAACAGCTTAAGCAGCACATCATTTGCATCCTCATACTCTCCCTTAAGGCAAAGCAGCATTATCTTTGCGCGAAGACCAAGATTAAATCTCTCCCTCTCAGCCAGAACCTGTTCCAGAGTTTCCTCGATAACCTTCATATCTTCATCTGTGATAAGCGGATGATTCTTCCTCTCAGGTTCTATCTCCGGATCAATGCTGTTAATAAGAGCATGATTCACTATTACATAGCAGGCACTGGTCCTGCCATAGATATCCATAAAATCGCCCAGACGGGTGTTAAGGATGGCCCTTGCCATAGCATGTGCATCCTCGTAACGTCCCTCATCATCCAGGAGTCTCATCATGCCTGTATATTCCATCGGATGCCATATTTCGGCTGTAAGGAACATACGGACTGATCCATAAAGCTTATTTAAAGCATCAGGCTCTGCATTTGCAGGAATAAGCTCAGGATTCTCGCTCTTTCTGACTGCATTGATATCTTCCACCGGCTGGATCACAACAGCTGCCTCTCTGATATAGTTATCATAGTGGCATATATATTCTGCCAGCTTATAATCGCACTCTCTCTTATGAAGTTCAGGAATGGTAACATCAGCTTCTCTGATGATTTCCTTGAAGCTTTCTCTCGGCATCAGATAGCTGTACTCAAAGAAGTCCTCATTCTGAATATGAAATGCAATGTAATCCATAAAGTCCGGAGGAAATACTTCTTTAAGATTCTTCAGTTCCATCATAATGGAAAAGGTATCATCTGCCAGCTTCCATACCTCATGAGGCAGATAGAATCTGTCCAGTGCGAGCTTCAGGAATTCCTCCCTTGCCTGATCTGCTGTATCCAGATCGTTGCAGAGCGGATCACTGAATATCTCTTTCCATACATCTAAGTCTATTCTTAATTCAATATCATCATAAGTCTCAACCATTCTGTCTACTAATGGCTGAAATCTTGGATCAGCAGCTTCTCTTGAGTCGGTCTCCCCCTCTGATTCCTGACTCCGTCTCATAGCTTCCTCAAAGGCTTCTCTAAGGCGCTTAAAGCCTTCCGGATCATCCTCCGGATTGACGCTTACGACCTTTGAACGGTAGGCAGCTATGATACTGTCCTGATCCTTCGTTTCTTCAATTCCTAAAACACTCCAAACTTCACCAATGTCCATATATTAGATTCCCTTCATGGATAAACCTATTCTGTTCTTCTGTGTATCGATATTTATGATCTTAACATCAACTACATCTCCGACACTTACTACGTCCAGAGGATGCTTTACAAACTTCTTATCAGTAAGCTGTGATATATGAACCAGTCCATCCTGATGTACTCCGATATCTACAAATGCACCGAAGTCGATTACATTTCTAACAGTTCCCTTAAGAACCATTCCAACTTCAAGATCCTTGATATCAAGGACATCGCTTCTGAGGATAGGCTTCGGCATATCAAGACGCGGATCACGGCTTGGCTTCATAAGCTCCTTGATCATGTCATCAAGAGTGATATCTCCGATTCCAAGCTCTTCTGAAAGCTTCTTCTTCTCAGCCTTATCAAGCTTTCCGAGAGCAGCTGTATCATCTTCCACTGACTTAAGGAGCTTTCCTGCTGCTTCGTAACTTTCAGGGTGAACTGCTGTATCATCAAGCGGATTGCTTCCTCCATGGATTCTGAGGAATCCGGCACACTGCTCATAAGCCTTTGCACCAAGCTTTGGAACCTTGAGAAGCTCCTTCCTGTTATCGAATCTACCGTTCTCTTCTCTGTATGAAACAATGTTCTTTGCAACATTCTTATTAATACCTGAAATGTATGTCAGAAGAGATACTGATGCAGTATTAAGATCTACACCTACGCTGTTAACGCAGTCCTCAACCACATTTGAGAGAGACTCTCCCAGCTTCTTCTGGTTCATATCATGCTGATACTGTCCTACACCGATGGACTTAGGATCTATCTTAACAAGCTCTGCCAACGGATCCTGAACACGGCGTGCTATAGAAGTAGCTGATCTCTGTCCGACATCGAACTCAGGGAACTCTTCTGTTGCAAGAGCACTTGCTGAATATACAGAAGCACCTGCTTCGTTGGTGATAACATATTCAACCTTTTCAGGTATCTCCTTCAGCATCTCAACGATGATCTGCTCTGATTCACGGGATGCTGTTCCGTTACCTACTGATATAAGTGATATATTGTATTTCTTTATAAGGCGCTTTACTGTTTCCTTTGCAGCACGGATCTTCTCAGGTGTTGTAGGTGCTGTAGGATATACAACAGTTGTATCAAGTACCTTTCCTGTCTCGTCTACAACAGCCAGCTTACATCCTGTTCTGAAAGCAGGATCCCAGCCGAGAACTGTACGTCCGCTGATAGGAGGCTGCATAAGAAGCTGTGTAAGGTTCTTGCCGAATACCTTGATAGCTCCGTCCTCTGCATCCTCTGTAAGAGCACTTCTTATCTCTCTTTCGATAGAAGGTGCGATAAGTCTCTCATAAGCATCAGCTGCTGCTGCCTTCAGGATATCTGCTGTATCACAGTCATCCTTTCCGACAACCTTCTTCTCAAGATACTTAAGAATATCCTCTTCAGGAGCTTCTATAACTACGGAGAGGATCTTCTCCTTCTCTCCTCTGTTAACAGCAAGAGTCTTATATCCGGACATCTTTGCTACAGGTTCATGGAAGTCATAATAGTTCTCATATACAGACTTTTCTTCCGGATCCTTGGCTGTACTTACGAGAATACCCTTCTTTACAGTTATATCTCTTATCCAGGTTCTGTAATCAGCATCATCTGAAATGTTCTCAGCTATAATGTCTGAAGCACCGGCAAGAGCTGCCTCTGCAGATTCAACGCCCTTCTCCTCAGAAATGTATGCCTCAGCTTCAACTGCTATAGGCTTCTTGTTCAGCTGCATATATATGAGATTTGCAAGAGGCTCAAGACCTGCCTCCTTCGCGATAGTTGCTCTGGTTCTTCTCTTTGGCTTATAAGGTCTGTAAATATCTTCGAGAGCTACCATGGTTTCTGCTTCCTCGATAGCTTTCATAAGCTCAGGAGTCATCTTTTCCTGCTCTTCGATAGTTGATATAACTGTAGCCTTTCTCTCCTCAAGATTCCTGAGAAAGTTAAGTCTGTCATACAGAGTTCTGAGCTGCTCATCATTCAGAGCACCTGTCTTCTCCTTACGATAACGTGCTATAAAAGGAACTGTGCATCCGTCATCCAGGAGCTCAACTGCCGCCTTTACCTGTCCCTCCTTTACTTCAAGTTCACCTGCAATCTTCTTAATAATGTCCATTGTGTCAAAATCCTCTATTATATCTATATTTTGTCAAAAACTCAGATTTATTCTTCGTTTTCAAATCCCGGCCTTCAGCCCGAAAGGAGTGCTCGAGTCACCATATGCTTGTGTGATCTCGAGTGCTCCTTTCGGATGAAGGCGTCCGTTTATATACAAACTCATCTACAAAAAGAATGAGGCAGAGGTTTTGACCTCTGCCCCTCTTAATTACTTGTAACATTCAGCTTAACTGAATTACTTCTTCTTTGCTGACTTCTTTGGCTTTGTATTAACAAGCTCCTTGAGAGCTGCACCAGCCTTGAACTTAGGAACTGCTGCTGCCTTGATCTTGATAGCCTCACCAGTCTGTGGGTTACGAGCTGTTCTAGCCTTTCTCTCACCAACTTCGAATGTACCGAAACCGATAAGCTGTACCTTGCCCTTGTTCTGGAGCTCTGTAGATACAACGTTTACGAATGACTTTACTGCAGCCTCAGCATCCTTCTTAGAAAGACCTGTTTCTGCTGCAATAGCTGTTACAAGTTCTGTCTTGTTCATAGTGTTTTACCTCTCAATACATATGATATTGTGTCGTTTTTGCGACTACAATGATTATACTTGTTTATAGGCGTTAAATCAATCTATTTCTTACAATTTTGCGTATTTTTTTTATAAAAATGTAACAAATCTGCCACATTTTTACCGATTATTTAAACATTTTTACATATCTATGTTAGCATCGCGGCTATTTTCCTCAATATAGGCACGTCTAGGGGCAACTTCAGTACCCATAAGAGTCTTTGTAATAGAGCTTGCTTCGGCTACGCTGGCTATTGAAACCTGCTTCAGTACACGGCTTTCAGGATCCATTGTCGTCTCAAAAAGCTGACTCGCATCCATCTCTCCGAGACCCTTGTATCTCTGAATCGTAAACTTACCTTTATGGTTATTTCTGTACTTGGTAAGTTCATCATCCGAGTAGAGATATTTCATGTTCTTTCCCTCTCCTACTCTGTAAAGTGGAGGGATAGCTATATAGATATGACCTTCATTGATAAGATCCGGATAGAATCTATAGAAGAATGTGAGGAGCAGTGTTGCAATATGGGCTCCATCTACATCGGCATCTGTCATGATTATGATCTTATCGTAGTTGAGCTTGCTGATATCAAAGTCATTACCGAAGCCTTGGGAGAAACCACATCCGAAGGCGTTGATCATAGCCTTGATCTCTGCATTCTCAAGTACCTTTGTTACAGGCACCTTCTCAACATTGAGGATCTTACCTCTGAGTGGAAGTATGGCCTGATACTTTCTGTTACGGGCCGTCTTGGCAGAGCCTCCGGCGGAATCACCCTCGACTATGAAGATCTCGCACTTCTCGGCATCGTTGCTTTCCTGACGTACCAGCTTTCCGTTGCCTTCAAAGGAGAACTTGCTGAGGTTAACCTTAGCCTTGGACTTAGCCTTCTCCTTAGCTGTCTCAACTGCCTTATCTACTATATCTCTCAGTACATCGTAGTTTCTGTCGAAGTATACTGTGAGCTGCTCACGCATGATAGCATCTACTGCATTAGTAACATCTGTATTGGACAGTCTGGTCTTGGTCTGTCCTTCAAACTGTGGGTCCGGATGCTTTACGGATATGATAGTCTGCATACCCTGTCTTATATCAGCACCCGAAAGGTTCGGATCCTTATCCTTAAGAACTCCCAGTTCATTTCTTGCATAGTTATTGATAATCTTTGCAAACGCAGACTTAAAGCCTGTTACATGAGTACCGCCTTCAGGGTTGGTGATGTTGTTAGTGAAACCGATAACATTCTCATCGCCGTCCTCGGTTGCAACAAATACTATGTCTGCTGCGATACCATTCTTCTCTCCTGATATGGATACAACAGGTGACGTCTTGGTAAGATCCTGGGATATATCCTCTACAAAACTTACCAGTCCTCCCGGCTGATGGAAGGTTTCCGGCGGATATCCATCACGTCTGTTCTCATAGGTTATAGACAGATCCGGGTTAAGATATGCAGTCTCCTTAAGTCTCTGTCTTATGGCCGCTGACTTAAATCTTACTGTCTCGAATATCGTGTCATCCGGATAAAGAGTTACGCTTGTACCTGTTCTCTTACCTCTTATCGGTTCTGAAGGAAGCAGGCCGTCTATAAGCTTTGTGGTCGGCTTGCCGTACTCATAAGTATCGTGATATACATTTCCTTCTCTGTATACATCTACGATAAGCTTCTTGGAAAGTGCATTAACAACCGCTGAACCAACACCGTGAAGACCACCGCTTATCTTATATATGGAATCGTTGAACTTACCTCCGGAGTGAAGGACTGTGAATACTACTCGCTCCGCAGACTTCTTCTCAGTCGGATGCATATCAACAGGTATACCTCTTCCATCATCCTCAACTGTGGCAGAACCATCTTCGTTGAGAATAACCTTAATATTCTTACAGAAGCCGGCCAGGTGCTCATCAACTGCGTTATCTATAAGCTCCTGTACCAGATGATTAAGACCTGTACGTCCCGTGCTTCCGATATACATACCCGGTCTCAGACGGACCGGTTCAAGGCCCTTAAGGACCTTTATCGCTTCTGAATTATAATCCTGATTTGCTGCCATCTTTATCTCCCCTTCTTATTTCCCTTGCCGCCTCTTTTTACGGCCTTCATGTCAGACAGGCTGATACCATTAAAGCTGTCGGCATTGTTTCCACTCATGGCTCTGACAACCTTATCGCCCTTTCTGAGAGATATAAGAGTTACTCCTCCTGCTCCCTTACCCTGAACAGGAAGCTCGCTGGACTTAACCTTGATCGAATAGCCATCAGCAGTCTCAGCTACTACATAGTCATCTTCAAAGCCGACAAATACAGGTTTTGCCTTGAGCGCCTGTGCAGTCTTGCGGGCTGTATCAAAGAGCGCTGCATTTACCCTCTTTGCCTTACCCTCTTCTGTTACGAAGATGAGGTTTCTGCCGATATTCATACCGCCTATATCGGTATCGGTAAAATCAGTCTCAGCATCATAGCTTGCCGGTGCAGTGAAATCCGCACCCATATCTATCTCTTCAAGACTTCCGCCGGACAGGCTTCCGTCTACCATATCATCAAAAAACATCTCTTCAGGAGCTGCCTCAACCGGAGCCGGTGCTGCCGGTGCCGAACTCTCCTCTGCTATGGTTCCTGCAGGGTTAAGCTCTGATACTGCCATCATGGCTACTACATCCGCATCTGAACTCATTCCGCAGAAGTCAAATATCTGTATACCCTTATCAGTTATCCTGAACTTCTTATCCTTCTTGGTCTGTTTCTTCAGAATATCCGAAACCTTTATGATGTGAACCATACCCTCACTGTCAAAGAGTGCAACCCTGTCGTCACTCATACAGTTAACAGCGAACTTATATGGTGTTTCCTGGTTCTTCATGAATACTGCTCTCGGAGCTGACTTGATATAGAAGAATCTGTCGAGAAGTACTGTCTCTTCTGTAGCCACAGCCTTCTCCTTGGCAACTATAACCTCACCGAGGTTCTCGATAACTGTTCTTCTAGGAATGGCATACTTCTTCTTAAGCTCTTCAATATCGGAGATCATCTGCTTCTTCATCTCACGGTCAGACTCAAGAAGCCTTGTGTATCTTGCAAGAAGTCTCTCAGCCTCAGCAAGTTCCTTTCTTAAGACATCCACCTCCAGACCGATGAGCTTCTGAAGTCTCATGGCAAGGATAGCCTCTGTCTGTCTCTCTGTGAAATGCAGTTCTTTGGCATCAGCTTCCGAACCCTTATATCTGAACTTGATATTATCTGTCTTACCATACATCAGACAGTCCTTGGCATCCTTAGTATTCTGGGAGCCGCGGAGGACTTCAATGATAAGATCGATAACGTCAACTGCCTCAAGAAGACCTGTCTTAACTTCTCTTACATCTTCCTGCTCAGCCTTAAGTGCCTGATACTTATCCTTATAAACCTGCCACTTATATTCTGTATAAGTCTGAAGTACGCGGCGCAGGCCCATTACCTCAGGCTTCTTGTTATAGATACAGTTAATGTTAACACTATAGGTGTCCTCGAGTCCGGCCTTCTTATAAAGAATGTTGATGATCTTCTGGATCTCTTCCTCTGTGGTGCCCTTCTTAACATCGATACACAGGCACTCACCTTCCTTATCACCTCTGTCGGCAATATCAACAACAGCCGGAAGGGTTCCCTTACGGACTAACTCGGCAACTGTATTAAGAAACTTCTCTGTGGAATTGATCATGGTAACAGGTATCTCGGTAACGCAAATGGACTTTCGTCCCTTTCCAATATCTCTGACCTCTACCTTTCCTCTGACTCTCAGCTTTCCAAGACCGGTTTCATATATCTGAAGAAGAGATTCCTCATCGATATTGATGATTCCTCCCGTAGCAAAGTCCGGTCCCTTCACGATCCTGAGAAGAGCTTCTGTTGAAATGTCAGGATCCTGCAGGTAAGCAATCTCTGCGTCTGCAACCTCCTGAAGATTATGAGTTGGTATATTTGTTGCCATACCAACGGCAATGCCCGTAGCGCCGCTGGTAAGCATGTTCGGAATAAGGAAAGGAATATGTACGGGCTCCTTCTCCGTTCCGTCAAAATTCGGTATGAAATCGCAGTATTTAAGATCCTTGAGACCTTCTTCTGCGTACTTTGATATACGAGCCTCGGTATAACGCATGGCAGCCGCTCCCGAACCTGACACGTCACCGAAGTTTCCGTGAGGATCTACAAGCGGTATAGGCAGCTTCCAGTTCTGCGCAAGGTTAACAAGACCTTCGTAGATAGAGCTGTCTCCATGAGGATGGTACTTACCCATGGTATCGCCGACTATTCTCGCACATTTTCTATGAGGGCTGTCAGAACGTGTGAGCTCTGACAGTGAATAGAGGATTCTTCTCTGAACAGGCTTGAGTCCGTCCTTAACGTCCGGAAGTGCACGCTCGGTTATGACCGACATGGCATAATCCACATAGTCCTGTCCCATCTCCTCTTCATAATTTACACTTTGAATCTTTTCCATTTGAAACCCCTTTACATTTCAAGATATGGTGTTGCAATCCTTAATACTTTACCATATCTTGTTGTGGGTGTCAAAAGGACAATCTTATATCAGAGTTTACTTCTTTGCCCCTTCTTCAGGCTCACGTCCGGTCATCTTCTCAAGCATGACCATTACTACAAGCAGAATGACGATTCCTATCGGAAGGCTTATAACAGGACTCTTAGTAAATCCGGCTATGATATATGTCACACAGGATACTGCCGCACAGGTAAGGGCATATGGAAGCTGTGTAGATACATGATTTATATGATTACTCTGAGCACCGGCTGATGCCATGATGGTGGTGTCTGATATAGGTGAGCAGTGATCTCCGCATACAGCACCTGCAAGACAGGAAGCTATAGAGATTACCATCATCTCTCCGCTTGGGAAAACTCCCATAACGATCGGAATAAGGATTCCGAAGGTTCCCCATGAAGTACCTGTAGCAAAGGCAAGACCAAGAGCTACAAGGAATATTACTGCAGGAAGCAGAGACTGAAGTGATGCTGCATGACCTGCCACCTTGGCTGCTACGAAGAACTTAGCTCCAAGAAGGCCTGTCATACCTGAAAGTGTCCATGCAAGTGTCAGGACAAGGATAGGAGCAACCATGGCCTTAAAGCCCTCAGGAATACATTTCATAAAGTCATCAAAGGTGATGATACCTCTAAGGAGATAGAAGAAAAATGTAAATACTATAGTGATTATGCCGCCAAGTACAAGGGCTGCTGATGCATCAGCATCACCAAAGGCTGTTACAAAGTCAACTCCGCTGAAGAAGCCGCCTGTGTAAACCATTGTAAAGATACAGATGACGATAAGAAATGCAACCGGAACAACAAGGTCAGCAACCTTTCCCTTCTTACTAACCTGCTCTTCTATCATACGGTCAGCTGACTCCTGGCCTGATGTAAAGAGATCGCCCTTATATGCATTTAACTCATGCTTCTTCATAGGTCCGAAGTCCACTCTTCTGAAGATCATGTAGAACATCATGACAAGAGTGAGTATCGCATAGAAGTTGTATGGAATTGTCTGAATGAATACCTGGAAGCCGTTAACTCCAGATTCAGGCGGAACAGATGATGAAACTGCTGCTGCCCAGGAGCTGATAGGTGCAATGATACATACAGGTGCTGCTGTGGCATCGATGATGTATGCCAGCTTTGCACGGGATACCTTATGTGTATCTGTAACCGGTCTCATAACGCTTCCTACTGTAAGACAGTTGAAATAGTCATCTATAAAGATAAGCATACCGAGTATTACGGTTGCAACCTGCGCACCGATACGGGTCTTTATATGCTTGGTTGCCCACTTACCGAAGGCAGCTGAACCACCGGCCTTATTCATAAGTGCGACGAGAATTCCAAGAAGTACGAGGAATATCAGGATGCCTGCATTAAAGCTGTCAGATATCTTTGAAAGCATACCGCCCTCTTCGTTAAAGAACAGTGTATTAAGTGCAAGTTCAAGATTAAATCCTGAATAAATAAGTGCACCGCTTATAGCACCTATAAAGAGTGATGAATACACTTCCTTTGTTATAAGCGCAAGCACGATCGCTATTACCGGCGGAATAAGTCCCACCCAGGTTGCATACGCCTCAGGCACATATTCCTCCAGTGCACCCATGTCTACCGGATTTGCAATGGTGTATCCGATAAGTACAAGAACTATAACCAGAAACACTCCAACAACTACTCGTTTTAACATTGATGTCCCTCCTTCTATCTCATCACTTTGTATAAGCCCTGTAAAGTGATATATGATCAAAGATTGTTCTCCAGTTTCCATCAGAATTAGCTGTTACACATATATAGTGATGTCCTGTGTAGGTCTCAAGATAACTTACACAGCAGAAGCCGGCTTCTGATATAAAACCGGTTTTCGCAGCCACAACCCTGCCGTTGCATTCATATGTGCCTATACGTCTCAGGAACCAGTTGGACAAGTCCACGCCCTCTTCGTCCTTCTGAGTCGGAACAGTCTTGTACTGCTCCGTGGACATGGCGTCCAGTATAAGCGGATTCTGAATTGCGGTTGACATAATGACTGCTATATCATTAACGGTGCAGTGATGTTCGGGATCGTATGCACCGATAACGTTTGTGAAATGCGCCGTGTCGGATATACCCATATCGTAGGCTCTTTTGTTAAGCAGCTCCACCATATTTGCTTCCGTACCCGCCAGATAATGAGTAAGTGCATAGTCGGCATCCGCTCCCGAGCAGACCATCATTCCATAGAACAGGTCCTTGGCCGGAAGTACGTCTCCTGCCGTAGTTCCAACTGCACTGAATCTCTCATAGTAGGTTTTAAGGATTTCCTCTTCCTTCATGACATATTCGCCCTCCAGCCTTCTGGCAGACAGGTAATCCGCCATACAGATTGCTGTAAGGACCTTGGACATGGATGCCGGATATATGACCTCTTCTGAGGCTCTTGATACCACCACTTCATCCCTGTCCAGATCTACAAGTATTATATTAGTACTGTATACGCTGTTCATCTTAAGAGGATCACTGGCCGCCTCCGCTATCTCCTTCCTGGTCTTAGGATCAGGATTATTGATAGTTTCCGGATCGATCACTGTACCCGGTATAAATGGTGTTCCTGCGTCAGAAAGGGACTCAAGCGGGAGCGGGTTATATATTGTAAGGTTCGGCTCTATAACCTCTCCATCCTCGCTGGTAGTCTCCTCTGTGCGAATTTCCTCACCTCGCTCTATCATTCCCGCCTTAACTTCCTCGTAAACCTCCTGATAAGGCTTCAACTCTATAGTATTCTCCGTATACTTAAAGGAATGATATTTATAATCAAACTCAGCATCCGTTGATGTTGCAATCGGATTCTCCCATTCAGCCCAGTATCGCGCTTCTATCTCTTCAGGGCTTTCTGTGGCTGTAGCAGCTTCCGCCGCTAGCCTCTCCTCTTCCTTACGTCTTTCCTCTTCTTCCCTTTTCTTCTCTTCTTCCCGGGAAGCCTCTTCCTGTCTGAAATACTCTGATCTCTTCTCGTCCTCTTTACGCTCATATTCATCAGAAAGAAGTTTGATGGAAAGAATGATAACTGCTATAACGCCCACCATAGCGATCAGCATTGTCAGTACTAAAAGACATTTCTTAAGCATGACTAGCTCCTCTGCATTTTCTTTAAGTAATCAGCATCCGGCTTTACAGTTCCATATCGTACTGCTTCATAAAGTGTTGTAAGCTCTTCGATGCTTCCGCCTTCTTTTTTCAGTTCCTCCTGTGCCTTGCTGTAACGCTCTGCTATATCTGACGGAGTATCCAGCTGTGTCGGAACATACTTCTTCTTAACGGCTTCAACACGTTTTTTATATATCTTACGAGCTCTCTGCTCCATGGAGAAACGGCTTTCGTCCTTCTCTCTTACTATCTTTTCCTTCTTGGTATTCTTCATATCAGGCTTCTTGATCCTTGTAAAACTGTCAGATTCAAAGCGTGCCCTTTTCTCAAGTATCGTGTCATATATCTTCTTGAAGAGTTTTATTACCAGGAATACTGCGAGTCCGATAAGGAACAGCTTAAGGGTGAACATGAATATGATCTCGATTACATTTATTCCCTTAACCTCTTCCTGAATAAGTACCACATCCCTCTCATATCCGCTGCCTGAAGAACTTGGGCTGATCAGGCCGGCTACGATCTTATACAGGATCACAAAGACTCTGAATATAACCCTGAGTCCTACTAACAGAGCTCTTCCCAAAGCTCTCAGTGCATCATTAAATCCAAGAAGATTTGCAAGTACGATGACCACGACCATGATGATGAAGATACCGCATACCACTATGGTATTCATCGGAATTATCTTGTCTACAGGCATGGCCGATACATTTTTCATCATGTATATATAATTCTCAAGATTCTGCAGGTAAACCATGAGAATATATACGAGGTAGATAAAGACAGCTATAACAAAACACATCTTTACCAGATCCATGGAATGGTTATAAAGTCCAAATCCTACCACTGCAAGGAACAGGAGGAAGGATGGCCAAGGAATATCAAATACCGTAGGAAGTCTGTAGCCCTGCTGCATATATCTGGCAGCCATGAAGCACTCCACCATGATTATGCATATGAGTGTCCATTTCGGAATTCCCGGCTGAATAATATAGAATATTCCCACCGAAAGTGCCACATGAATAATGATGATTCCTATTATCCTGGTAAGCCTCTCTCTCATAAAGTAGGATATCAGCATACATGCCGCAAGAACAGCTATCTCCTTGAAGCCTGCCATCGGCTGTTCCAGTGCTACTACACAGAAATCCAAAATAAGGACATAGTGCAGCATAACATAAACATATCTTATTATTCTTGAGACTATACCTATCTTGCTATTATGAGGCATGCAGATTCACCTCCCATCCTGAGATATAATCCGCATCCGGCTGATATGGATAAGTATGATAGAAAGGAACTATCATATTTACTCCTGCGCCGGCAGATTTAAGAAGCTCTATCTTCTCCATAAGGTCTTCCTTGTGATATGGAGATATGATGAGATAATGTGTATTTTCAGAAGCTGACTTAATCTCTGATTCAAGCTTCTCTATAAATACTTCTGTACCACGGGAGGTCTTAACCTCTGTAAGGACCTTGTCTATTGTGATTCCGTGGGATATATCCTGTCCTGATCCCGTCTCATAGATGATGTTTCCATTTCGGTCCAGTGCATTTACATAGAGAGACACAGCCATCTTGCTGAAAAGGATACGTCTTGTAAAGCTGCTTGCAAGAGACAGGGTCTCTTCAAATACTCTATCCACCTCTATCATGGAATCAGTATCAAGGTTTACAAGTATCTTAACCTCTGAATCCATGGAGTATCCTCTTACGTTGACCATAAGGTCTCCGGACTTGGCAGACTGCTTCCAGTTGATGCTTCTCATACCGTCAAAGGGCTGATATTCTCTTATTCCACGAAAAGTAAGCCTGTCTTCTATCAGGCTTCTTCTTGTCTCGATATTTCCGACTATTCCACGGAAAAACATATCGAATCTCATATCCACCATTTTTCTTGGGAATACATAGATTGTGTCACTATCTCCTATGGTAGCAGCAAATGCACTGCTCATCAGGAAATCGTGAACTATCATGCTCATATCACTTATGGTCACTACGCCTCTGGCTGCACCGATAAAGGAAAGTTTTCTCGTCACCCTCTGATTGCTCATAAGAGCGAAAACCTCACTCTTATAATACTTATCGGTGATGGCTGCATTTACCATGTCTTCGAATTCAAGAGACTTCTCAACCGAGAACTTCAGCTGAAAGATGGGGAGCGGCAGATACTTTGCATTTTCTACCACAAGCCTGAGATCTGCTGATTCTCCGCAGTCTATAAAATCTCTGGAAAAACGGCATGATGCACTAAGGCCTTTAGACCAGGTCTTAGCATAAATAACCTTTTGCAATACATATATGAAAACGACTACGATAGTCGCGGTGATAAGCGGCATACATTACCCCCTAGTTTTTCCAGTCCTCTACCGGTACGTCAACTGTGCCGGCAACTTCTGCAACAATCTTGCGTGTCTCCAGGACATTTGAACTTCCTGATGCCGGAATGATCCTGTGTGCAAAAACATAAGGTGCCAGGAATCTTACATCATCCGGTGTAACATAGTCTCTTCCTGAGATAGCCGCAAAGGCCTGAGCCACTCTCATAAGTGAAAGAGATGCTCTAGGACTTACTCCGTGGTATATCTTTGAAGAATTTCTTGTTGCATCAGCAATCGCTGTAATGTATTTCATTATCAGCTTCTTTACCGTAACTGTCTTTATGGCAGCTGCAGCCTCAACTATATCAGAGGCCTCTGCCACCGGCTGGATAGCCTTAAGGGGTTCTTCATGTATAAAACGCTCGAGGATACTTGTCTCTTCTTCAAGACTCAGCTCTCCCATGGTGAGCTTCATCGTGAATCTGTCGAGCTGTGCTTCAGGCAGCGGGAAGGTTCCCGTTGTCTCGATAGGATTCTCTGTAGCTATAACTATAAATGGAGCGATAAGTGTCATATCTTCTCCATCGATTGTAACCATACGCTCTTCCATAGCCTGAAGAAGCGCACTCTGTGTACGTGGTGTTGCTCTGTTTATCTCATCTGCGAGAAGGATATTGGTGAAGACAGGTCCCTTAACAAGATGGAACTCGTCATCCTTCTGACTGAATATATTCAGTCCTGTAATATCCTGTGGCATAAGATCGGGTGTAAACTGAATTCTTCTGAACTCTCCATTTATACTCTCTGCTATAACCTTTGCCATGGTTGTCTTTCCCGTTCCGGGATTATCTTCCAGAAGTACATGTCCTCCGGCAAGCATAGATGAAAATATAAGTGAGGATACTTCCTCGCTTCCGATCATCACGCTCTTGATGTTGTCAAGCACCTTAAGATACAGTGCTCTTATATCGTTTACTTCCATTAACCTTCTCCTTCTTTGTAACCTTATTGCTAAATTATGTAAACTAATATTATGTTTTTATGATATAACAGGGAACGGCAGCTGTGATATGATATCCCTTTCCTTATCGATTCCAGGATATACTTCTATCAGCTTGAGTCCGTCCTTAGTCAGTTCAAATACACATCTTTCAGTAATATAGAGAACCTTCTGTCCGTTCTGGATAGCTCTCTTTCCTGAAAAGCTTATGCTGTGAACCTTTTCTACAAACTTAGGTATTCTTCCTTCCTGAACTATCTCGATCTTTCCGTTTTCCTCTTCTACGAAAAGCCCCTTAGCCGTAAATGAAAGGCAGAACACTACTATCGGCGTTTTAGCCGTGATGTTTGCAAATCCCCCAATGCCCGCATAGGCGCCTTCACCCCTGTGTGCATTTACATTTCCATACTGATCTACTTCAAGGCCCCCCATGAAGCAGATGTCCAGTCCTCCGTTATTATAAAGGTCAAACTGGTTTGCCATATCGTATACGGATGCCGCACCGATCATGGCTCCAAACACCGGTCCTGATGCCGGGAAACCGCCTACACCGCCAGACTCAACCGTAAGTGTAACCTTATCCAGTATCCCCTCTTCTTTTGCATACTTGGACACAGTCTCCGGAATACCTATTCCGATATTAACGATATCTCCCTCTGAAAGCTCCTTTGTTGCTCTCTTTCCTATGATATCTGCAACTACGCTGTTCTGACGATGGGATGATGAGAGACGTTCAATGATCTCAACCCACATATCCCACTGTCCTGACGGAATCTCAAAACTACCTGTAAGAGCTTCGTAGCCGCTTCCCAGAGGTTCCTGCTCAACTACAACTATGGCATCTACGAGACATCCCGGAATAATGGCGTTACGCGGACGAGAAGGCTTTCTGACAAGCTTATCCACCTGTACGATGACCTTTCCTCCGTTAGCCTTGGCTGCCTGACATATGGAGAGGGCATCTCCTGACATGTACATATCATCAAAGGATATGTTGCCTCGTCTGTCGGCCGCTGTACCCTTTATAAGGGCTATATCGATCTTTGGCAGCTTATAGTAGAGGAATTCCTCTCCGTCTACATCCACAAGCTTCACAAGCTCTTTATCATTGGAAATGCTATTAATACCGGGACCTTCTATTCTAGGGTCTACGAAGATATCAAGACCAACCTTGGATAGTGCTCCCGGAATACCGCCTGCCTGTGCACGGATAGCGTGGGATATACATCCCAGAGGCAGGTTATAAGCTTCAAATCTATCCTCAAGAACCAGCTTCTTTGTACTAAGCATGGCTCCGAAATGACCGCATATAAGCTTATCTACAGCACCTTCTCTGATATAGCTCTCAGCGTTTCTGTTCTCGTCCCAGAGACCGAAACCGGCGCTGGATATAATGGTCAGATTCTTAGGAGAACCTGTCTCCTTAAATCTTTCATAGATTGCTTCATGAAGTTCTACCGGATTCTCTATACCTACGAAGGAATTAACGCAGATACAGTCTCCGTCCTTTATAATACCGACTGCTTCAGCCGGACTCATAATTTTAAACATTCCTTACCTCCTGACAGATAGGAGCCAGGCGAGAATATGTATCGCCTGCTGAAATTGTCCAGATGAGATAAACTCTTCTATCTCATTAGCTGTATATCTCTTTATATTCAGGAATTCCATGTCATCCAGATCCTGACCTGAAACCTTCCTGCAGTTCTTTGCTCTATAGATATGAGCATAATTATCAGCAATGGTAGCATTTGACGGAACAGTCATAAGGTGTTCCCATTCATCAGACTCATAACCAGTCTCTTCCCTGAGTTCCCTCTTTGCTGTAAGAAGTGCATCCTGCTCATCGCTCTCTATACCTCCGGCAGGAAATTCAGTCGTAACCTCTCTTATTCCCTGTCTGAACTGCCTTACACAGAGGAACTTTCCTTCCTCATCAGAGGCAACTATAACTACATAACTGCGTCTTGTATAGCTGTAATAAGGTTCATATACGCTTCCATCAGGAAACTTGAAGGCTGAACGCCTGAAATCTATCCATTCATCCGTAACTATATGCTCGGTGGAAAGCTCTTCCCACATAAGTTCTTTATCTTCTTCAGATAAAATATTATTCTCTTCCATCATCTATAACCATTTCTTTTTCTTAAAGTAAACAAGACTCAGTACCACGATAAGAACACTGACTATAAATACAACAGGATATGACCAGTGCCATTCCAGCTCCGGCATGTACTTGAAGTTCATTCCATACCATCCAACGATAAGTGTCAGAGGCATGAAGATTGTTGTAACCACTGTAAGAAGTGTCATT
>JAEEGL010929936.1_pt1 | contig 22282 bp, 14 predicted proteins | sample 9134231 | NCBI WGS metagenome assembly JAEEGL01 (sample SAMN16246548, study PRJNA631951) | gut metagenome | biome: gut microbiome; feature: rumen; material: fiber-attached | host: Bos | place: Iran: Karaj | collected 2018-10 | reverse complement strand
CTACGCTTGTTGATCTCGGCCTCCAGCTCCCCGTCAGTACAGGCAGACGCGCCGCCCATCTCGTTGACTCCCTCCAGGACGCGGATATACTTCTCGACCTGGGGCGACCAATCGGTGTCGACCTCACTCATAAACTTCTTTCCGGCAGGGGTCCTCCAATCGGACTTCAGGTCGTTCAAGCCCTGCTCCAGCTCTGTTTTGAACTTTTTCAGGTCGTCCGCGGTGCTTTTGAGTTCTCTCTGCATGGCAGTAATGCGGTCAACGTCGAATTCCAGGGTCGTCGGATCAAATAAACCCATTCCCGTTCACCTCACAGTTGAAATTTGGGGTCGATGCTCTTGGCCAGCTTCTTCTCCTCTTCCGCTTTCTCGGTGTCTCCCTGCTCCTTATAGATGTAGTAGCGGAAGGCATGAGCGTCTGCCTGGTCGGGGTACACGTTCTCCATATAGTCCGCCAGTTCCAGGGCCTTTTCATACTCGCCCAGGCGGGTATGGGCCAGGAGCCTGTAGATATAGCCTTCGTAGAAGGTGGGCTGGTCGATGGTCATCTTGCGGACCACACGGGTGATGTTGCGGAACTCCTTCTGCGCCTCTTCCTTCTTGCCGGAGCGGTCCAGCGCGTGGGCGTGGAAATACATGGCGTTGGCACGGACGAACTCGTTGGTGTCCATGGCCATCAGCTTCTCGGTGACCTGGATAAGCTTCTCGTCGTCCATCTTCAGCCCGTAAAGATCCATCAGAACGTAGAGCACGTCCACATCGCCGCCCAGCGCGGTATTGGCCTCCTCCAGGACTTTGGCAGCGTCGTCCAGCCGGTCTTCCTTCATGGCGATAACGGCCTCCTGCATGGCAGCGTCCTTGACGACCTCGCCGTACTTGCCGCAGGCACGGAGCTCCTCGATGAGCTTCTTGGCCTCTTCCAGGGAGTCGATCTCTACCAGAGTCTTGATCTTTACGATCTTGACCATGGGGTCGTCGGGGAACCGGGCCAGTCCTTCGTCACAAACACGCAGGGCCTCTTCATGCCGACCCATACCGGCAAGGATCTGCGCCCGCAGGTCGTAGGCCTCGAAGGCGTCGGGAAGAATCTTCTGCATCTCTTCCAGAGTTTCCAGCGCCTGCTCCATCTGCTCGTCGTACAGATAGATGCGGGCCTTGAACAGCCGCAGATAGCCGTCCAGCGGGGCCTCGGCGATAGCGCGGTTGATGTTGCGCAGCGCCTGAATGGAATCGTCGGCGTCGAAGAAGATGCCGGCCATGATCTGGTACATCTCCGCGGTCTTGAAGCCGACGGCCTCGGCCTTGTTATAGAACTCGATGGCCTTCAGGTTGTCGCCCTGCAGCAGGTAGATGCTGGCGATGGAATAGAGCAGCTCGCCCCGTTCCGGCTCGACCAACAGCGCTTTTTTGAACTGCTCCAGCGCCTCGTCAAACTTACCCAGATTGACGAAAGCGTTGCCCAGATGGCTGAGCGCTTCCACGCTGGTGGGGTCCTCCTCGAGAGCCTTTTCAAAGGTGGCCTTTGCGGTCTCGTAATTGCCGACCGCCATATACGCGGTGCCCTGGCTGATCAGATCTTGATACAATTCACGGTCCATGGTTTATCCCCTTTCAATTAGTTCTTCCTTTGGAAAAATGCGAGAAGGCTGGGATCGAAGTAATCGTAAAACACGAATTCCGAGAGGTTGCCGGAGGCTGGCTCCTGGAAGCCCTCTCTGCTGTAGTCCAGGTAGGCGTCACTGGAGAATCGCCCGTAGAGCGTGAGCTTCGACAGGTGGGCATCATACTCGATATGCCTAATGTCTCCCAGCGGGATCACGATCAGGTTCCGTCCGTTGGTTGGCGTGATATGCTTGGTGCGGAAGGTGTACCGCAGCCGGTCACCCACCAGCATCAGTTCCTCGTCTACCCGTTCGCCCGCATCCCTGGAGCCCAGATTACCGCCCAGCGCACGCAGAAGGATCGAAACGACGCCGCCCACGACGGCGATCGTGATACTGTTAAACACGATGGTCAGGTAATCCTTCTGCTCCACGTCCCGGATCGTCACCAGGTGACGGCTCGGGACCGCCAGATTCACGGCCAGCAGGATCAATGCCAGGGCCAAGCCGCCCCAAAGGACTCCCTTGGACGCCTTCAGAACCTTGTTCGCCGCGCCGGGTTGGTGGAGCAGGAGCTGCCCGATCTGCTTTTTTCTCGCCTCATTGATCGAAAAATACATGATCTCTACGCTCCAAATCCAAATAGATTCATGGATGATCCTTCTTCATGGCGAGGGTGCCTTCACATCCTGTAGATCGGATACGGGCTGCCCGGGTTGATGGGCTCCTGCCAGTACTGTTTGCGCCGGATATAGCCGTTTATCGCTTCGGCGCCGCTGGTCCAGTCGGCATTCGCCACGTTGAGCTCCGGCTCGATGGCTTCGATACGTTTGATCACATCGATCGCAGAGCGCGAAGCGCCGTTGACATAGTTTGTATTCTCGAAGACCGGGCCCAGGCGGGCGTTTGCAGCGGCATCCAAAACCGTCTGGCCAAGGCTGGGCGACTGTGGGCCATAGCCGGGACAGGTGGTCTGCGTAAACACTTCTCTGGCAGCAAGGCCGGCGGGGGTAATGACGTTCTGTCCCGCGCCGGGCACATACTGGGAAGTGGGGTTGATGAGCGGACCGGTCATACCGGGCTTTATGATTTGCTGTGCGGGAAAAGCGGGTCCAAAGCCGGTCCCGCCGCCGCCACCGCCGCCGCCGCCGGAGCCGCCGAAGCCGAAGCTCCCTCCTCCGCCGCCGCCGGAGCTCATGATCACGCTGCTGGTGTCGGTGTTGCTGTAGCCTTCCACGGCCGTGTCATAGGAGTTGGGAACGCCATTGGAATCCACCGCGGGTTCGGTATGGGCCGCCTCCCAGGTGTCCGTGGCCGTCGTGATGGGCTTCTTGACGTAATCCTTCAAGGGTCCAAAGAATTTCATGTTGGACGCGGCGTCTATAGCTTCTCCGCCCGCGCTCATGGTATCGCCGAAGCTGGGGTCGCTCTTTCTGGAATAATCGTGGAGCGCGTCTATGTTCTCCGCGAAATCCATCACGTTCTTGGTAGCCTTGCCGCCCCTGATGACCTTGACCATGCCCTCGGGGAGCTTCCAGTCGCCGTTCTTCAAGTGAAGCGTATACTTGCCGGAATTCTCGCTGCCGGCAAACAGGCCCTTCTTGAAGTTGAAGCCCTCGTAGCCGCCGGTCTTGTGATTCACCTTGAGCCCGTGATCTCCGGAGACCTTGAAGCCCATATCGTGCATGATATTTCTCTTGATATTGCTCCAGTGCAGATCGTAGCCCTTGATGTGCTGGTTCACGTCCTTATAGCGATAGTCATACACATTGCCCAGCTTGGCAAAAGAGCAGACCACAGCCGTGATGTCCGCCACAGTTTTGGTGGTGTCGATGACATTGCCCCAATGCTCATATTTGGCGTTGGTGTCCGCATCGCCCATATCAGTCTTGGACCACTCCTGGTGCAGCGTGGAGATGTTGCCGTAGTAGCGGGCGGCGCCGGGATCTCCATCGTAGCCGTTGAAGATGTTCCCGCTCAAGCTCAGCGCCTTGGCGTTGCTCTTGATCTTCGAGACCGAGTTCACCGCTGTTATGACCGCACCGACCGAGGCCGCAAGCGCGCCTACACAGGCGATCACCAGAGAGATGGACAAGCCTCCCGTGAAGGGGATGGCGGCAATAGCGGCAATGGCGCCGGCGACAGCGGCGATGGTGCCGACTACAGCCATGGCGATGTTCCAGATATACTTGCCATCGCCGTACTTGAACCAGTTGTAAACGGGCTCGATGATATGGTCGCCGACCCAGCTCCAGGCCTTTTTGGTGAAGTCCATGACCTTGCGAATCACGGTAAACTTGTTGGGGATATCCACACAGAAGAAGTTGTAAAGGCCGTTACCGATCCTGCGCAGAAGGCCCTGCTTGCCCACGTAATTGCTGCAGATCATCTTCATCTGGCTGGAAACGTCCTTGTCCGTGCGCTTGGCCGCGGAGATGAAATCATTGGCCGTACGCTCGTAATTGGACAGGGAGGAGCGGTGCTCTTCCAGTTTCTTGGCCTTTGCCGCAGCCAGTCTCCACGCGGTATTGGTGTAGCCTTTGGGGTCAGAGCCGGGCAGATCGCTGATCTTGTTTTTGATGCTCTTGTCGATCTCCTTGATATACTGGTCGATCTCTTTTCTGGCTTTTTCAGAAGCGGAGACCGAGTCTTCCAGATCCTTATACCGAATGTAAATCTGACTCATACGCTATCACTCCCAAAAATAGATTGTGCCGCCCTGTTCCTTGATCTGATATTCCAGGCTGTTGATCTCGCCGGTCAAGGTGTCGATTCGGCTCTGGCAGCGCTGCATCTCCGAGGTCAGGTTGTTCCTGCAGGAGCTGATGTCGGTCTCATATGCGGAGTTGCCCTCCTTGATGGCATCGATCTCCGCCGCGACCGTCATATGCCTGCTGTAGCCGCGGATGCTCTCCCGCAGGTTGCTGGTGCATTTCTCAAGCTGCTTGTTGATGTCTTTCACATCGTCGTCCATCTTGTTGTCAATGGAGGAGACGATCTTTCTCAGCTTGTCGACCCGGCTCTTCAGGGTTTTCCGCTCCGCGATCTTGTTTTTGCGCTGTGCTTTCATGGAATCTACTGACATTCCTGTTTCGCCCCCTTAATATCTGCTGGTAACGCCGTCCATCGCCTTGGCGTTATCCGTATCCTGCTGGATATACGCCTCCTCAATGCTCAGCAGCTGTTCGTAAATGTCATAGAGATCGTCCCGAATGTCCCCAAACTGCTGGCTCATGACCCTGTACTTCTTTTCGAATTCGTTTCTGCCGACGCCGACCCAGCTGTCCATCAGGCTGCGCTTTTCCCGATCGACATCGTTTTTGAGCGTGCCAAGCTTCTCTGCGAGTTTTTTGCTGTTATTGATCACACCGTCAAATTTCTTTGTATCAAGATAGAAATCTGCCATCTCTTATACACCTCCTTCAATCAGCTTGATTCTACCGATATCAGATTCATTTATGATATAGGCGTCAGACGCATTTGCGCTCTTGTTCGCACGCGCGAAGCTGGAGGGGATCTCAAAGAACTTGACTTCTTCGATCTTGTTGACGATCACGGCCTTCTTCCGATCCTTCAGGCTGCGCAGGAGCTCGGGCGAGTTGTAGCCCGCAGTCACATCGTCAATGTCGGTAAACAGGAAGGCGACCCCCATGGATTTGTAACGTTTGACGATCTGCTTATACATCTCCAGCAGCTCTCTGTTGCCGGAAATATACTCGATCGCATCCTTGTTGTTGATGACGATCAGATACAGGGACTGTTTGGCCATCACGTTCTGTTCGCCGTCCATCAGCTTTTCGTAGCGCTCTTCCAGCTCGGGCATCATATCCTGGAAAATTTCCTCCAGGCAGCTGTAGTCGATGGTGTATTTCTCGACGTAGCTGAGCTCCGCCCAGGGCTTCAGTCTGCGCTCCATGTTGTCGATGATGTACAGCTTGACGTTGTCCTGGAAAATCCTCCTGTGGACCGCCTCCAGGACCGTCCTGACAGCGCCGAATTTGCGCTCCTTGTCCTTGCCGACCACGCAGAATTCGGTGTTCTCCAGAAGATCCAGACAAACCTTGCCCACGTTCGCATAATCCAGACCGATGACATACTGGAACTTCCCTTCCGAATCGGGATAGTTCTGGCGGACATATTCCGCCGTAAGCTGGTCCGGAATGCAGGGGATCTTTCTCGCGCGGTCTCTGGGATACTTCCGGTTGATGGTCTCCGTGAACTCCGACACCGCTCTGGAGCGGTCCACTTCCTTCTCTCCGTGGAAGGCCAGGTAGGACTGCAGTTCGTAGATCTCCTTGTTGATCTGACACAGCAACCGGCCCGGGGTCTCCTTGGGCTGCATCCTGCAGCGTTCAAAGAGGGAGGAATAATCGCCTGCGTCCGTGCAAGGCAGAGCGAAGCGCCCCGCAAAATTGGAGGTGTAGCGGTAGCTGATGCCGTTGGTGGAGGCGTTGGTAATGAGCAGCGAAATGCCGCAGCTCAAGCCCTCGCGGGAGAGATACAGCAGTTGGTCCTCGAACTCATCTGCGTAGATCTCCTTGAAGGCGCTGAAGTTTTCCATGATGAAGAGGATATACGGCAGATCCGTATAGCCCGCTTCCAGATAGCCGCCGTAGGAGCTCAGGCCCTTCTCCAGGAACCTGGCCTTGCGGGTGTTGACCTCTTCCGTAAGGAGCTTGAAAAGGTTTTTGAACTTCTCGTTCTCCGAGATGGTCACCACGCCGCCCACATGATGCAGATCCTCAAAATTCCGCAGGAACATAGAACCAAAGTCCGCGATATACAGCACGAAATCCTTTGGAGAATAGTGGCTGGCGGCCTGCTTGATGATCGTCTGGATCAGATTGGTCTTGCCCATCTGCGACGCGCCGATCACCAGATTGTTGCGGCCGAAGAAGTCGAAACGGCCCTCGCCCTGATACTGGGTATCGGGGTCGTCGTAAACGCCGATGGGAATGGCCTCAAGCGGGAAGGCCTCCTGGGTCTCCGGCAGGTCGATCGCGTCCTTCAGCGAAGGCAGACAGATATTGGGCAGTCTTTCGATGCCGTTGCCTTTGCAGTAGGAGGCCACATAATCCACGATGGCGTCCAGCTGCGTGCGCGTGTTTTCGCCGGGCTTCTGGTTCTTCTGCCGGTAGATTACCGTGCGCCGTCCCGCATCCGTCAAGCTGCTGATGGAGAATTCCTTGACGGTGTTGTCGTACATTTTTTCGGAAGCGCCGCTGTACGCAGACTGAAACAGCTCGAACACCTCGTTGTTGCCCACCTGGAGATAGGCGCGGCCCGGCTCCTTGATCTCCGCGGCCAGCGGCGATTTCAGGACCTCGTTACTGTCTTCCTGGCTCTGGACCTTCAGACAGAGCTTGAAGCGGGAGTTGGACCATATCTGCTCGTTGACCTGGCCGGAGGGCTTCTGGGTGGCCAGGATCAAGTGGACGCCCAGGCTTCGGCCGATACGGGCGGCGGAAATCAGCTCTTTCATGAACTCCGGCTGCTCGGCCTTTAGCTCGGCAAACTCGTCCACGATCAGGATCAGATGGGGCAGCGGGGTTTTGACTTCTCCGGATTTGAACTTGCGGATGTACTTGTCGATGTGGTTGACGTCCGCTTCGGCAAACAGGCGCTGCCGCTTCTGCAGCTCCGCCTTGATGGATTTCAGCGAACGGTCGATCTCTTTCCCGTCGATGTTGGTGATGGCGCCCAGCAGATGGGGCAGATCCCGGAATTGGTTCACCATGCCGCCGCCCTTGAAGTCGATGATCACAAAGCCGACCTCATAGGGGCTGAACAGGGTCGCCATGGACAGGATATAGGTCTGCAGGATTTCCGATTTACCGGAGCCGGTGGTACCGGCCACCAGACCGTGAGGCCCGTGGGCCTTGTCATGCAGGTCCAGGTTGACGATACCGGACTTGGTCACGCCGATAGGCGCGGCCATGGATTTATATACCTGGGTGGATTCCCAGCGCTCCGTCAGGTTCAGGTCGTCCACCGCGATGATATTCAGCAGCTGGAACAGGGAAATATTCTTGGTCAGCGTGCCCTCCAGAGAGATCTCCTCTGTGTAGACCGGAGCCAGCAGTTCGACGATCTTTCTGGCGGTCCCGTCGCTGATCTCGTTATAGGTAAAGTCTATGGCGCTCTGGGAATCGGTGGCAGAGACCAGCCGTCCCTGGCCCACTTTATCGCTCTCGATCAGATAATTGCAGCCCAGAGGCGTATCGGCCTTTTTATCGGCAAAAAACAGGAAGGTCGCTCCCAGCTCTGCAGCCTTGTCGACGAATTTGGAGATCGGGTGGCTCTTGAAGCCGTACTCGTCATAGAAGAACACCAGGATCTCGCTGTCAAAGGTCTTGCTCTTGCTCTGTTCCCGGAAAGTCAGCTCTCTGTACAGGTACTCAAATACTGCGTTCCGGCTCTCGTCGTCGGTCACGATATTCCGCATGCCAGCGGCATCGTTATTCACGTGAGGGAGCATCCGCAGCCAACGGATCTTCTCCGCGTTCTCCTTCTCGCAGACGAAGACCATCTTGACGTCCGTGTAATACTGCCTCGCCGCCACGTCGATCACGATGTTCTTCAGCAGTGCGAAACGGCTCTCCCGGCTGCCTACAATGCCGATAGCGTTGGTGGCCTTCAGATTGCAGGTCACGGGGGCGTCGGAAAGATACTGATATTCCTCGTGCAGCTTTTCGGGGATCAGCTGCAGTTCGTCTTCGACCTCCAGCCGCTCCTGCTTCTTGTATTCCACCTTTCGCCTGGCCGGGATCATGCCGTCGCCGAGTTTCACACAAAGGAAATCCTCATCCTCGATCCTTCTGTCGAACAGCGAAGGCGAAAACTCCCGGAAATTCCGGCTCTCCACTTCCTGCGACAGATAGAGCTGCTCCAGCGACTTCTTTTCCTCCGCGCGGCAGGCCTCGATCTCCCCGCGCTTTTTCTCGATATACGCGTTGTACTTTTCGATGCGGGTCTTGGTTCCTTCCTTGTAGTCCTTTTTGGACTCCCGGAAGGTCAGGATCGCCGTCACGATGGCCATCACGCCGGAGATGCCGCTCATGATCATCATGCCCGGCCCGCTTCTCACCGCCATAACGCCGGAGGCGATCAGCATGCCAAGGGAGGGCAGCAGCCGCATGATCAGGTTGTTCTTGGGCTTCTGGGGCTTGGCCGGCGGGTCCAGGACGTCGATCTTATCCTCACAGACGGTGGTCTTCATCCGGGTACTGCGGTTGAACTTGGGATACTGGTTACGTCTGGGAGAATCCTTGTAATTCAGCCCGTTCACCACCAGATCCGGCCGGATCTCCGCCCAGATTTTCCCGTTTTTGTAATAGAAGAAGTAATCCGAAACCGAGAAGAAGTCCATGTTCCGGATGATCTCCCGGTTGGCCGCCCGGCGGCCGTTATGATATACGCCGTAGGTGGTCCTGCCGATATTGATCTCCAGCCCTTCGCCGGTGGCGCGAAGCATGATCTGGTCGTCCGTCACGAAGGAGCTGCTCAGTACGATGTTGTTGTTCCGGGCCGTACCGATGTTCACCGTGGAGGCTTTGGAAACGTCAATGATCCGCTCGTACTTCTGCTGACCGTTGTCAAAGTCGATCAGAAACTCCACGTTGAACACGGTGTTGTTGGACTGCTGATACTTGACTGCAAACTGATCGCCGTGGGTCAGGCGTTTGGTCATCAGCTTACGCACGTCCCCAACCGTCAGATACAGATTGTCGGAGCAGAGCACGGACCACTCTTCGTCATTGCTCTTGACGAAAGTCAGCTTGATCGGCTCGAAGACCAGGTCCTTGTGCAGACGAACGTCGCAGTCGATCCCGGTGCCGAGATTCAGCTCTCTCGCGTCCGGAGCAAGCTCGATCTCCCGGTAGATCTTGTTGTCATTGGAAATGATGATTTTATATCTACGATCCATAACAGCTACCCTTATTCAGTAAAGTTGATGCGAGTCCCGTTCCGAACGCCGAACTCTGCCAGCGTCTTGTTCCCTCTCAGCAGGGCGATGGGGTTTTCCGCCTTCAAATAACAGTTGCGGATATTGGAAACGTCGATCCGCAGCTCATATGCGGTATTCAGCGCGCTCACCAGCTCGTTGGCGGTGATGTTGAGCGGGACTTCCAGATCGTAGCTCTGTTTTCTCTTCAGAATGTTAAACACGATGATGGCCTTCTCTTTTTCCATCGCAGCCTCCTTACATGACCAGGACTGCCGTGCGCTGGATTCCGCTGTCCTGGGCCAGCTCATCACATTTCATTTGATCGTAGTGCAGGAATTGATCCACATAATCACTCACGGTGAATTTCAGCGGGTCGCTGGGACTGATCAGCGCGTTGCTGTCGTCCTTGTCGAACTTGTTGCAGATGAAAAAGAACTTTTCGCCGTTCACGCCGTTGATGTTGGCCACCAGGTTATTCGTGGCGTATACGGAAGCGGAGTGCTGTTCGGTCACGACCACGACCTTGTCGGCCACGTTCATCAGGCTGGCGTTGTCCTCGTCGAAGGTCGTATCCGCGTCCACCACGACAAAGTCGTAATCCTTGGACTCCTTGGCGGCCAGCGCGATCCGCTCGAACACCGAGTATTTCAGGCCCAGGGACATGAGCGAGGCGCGAAACGGAGGCAGGTAGCTGAACTTCTCGCTCCGGATCACGTGCTGGATGTCCGAGTAGATATTGCCGCTGGGATTCGCCAGCTTTGCGTAGACATCGCTGGCCGAGATGGGGCTTTGATTGTCCAGCAGCCGCTGGAAGCTCTGGAGTCTGCCGGCATTGAGGTACAGCACTTTCTTGTAATTCCGCGCCAGGCAGGAACTGATCCCCAGGGCGATCGTGGTCTTGCCCACGCCGCCGCAGGCGGAGTACACCATCACGATCTGGGGCTCCTTCGTGACCTCGCCCTTGGGCAGCACGTCCAGGCTCTTGCCGATGATGGCGCTGTAAATGCCCATGATGCTGGTGTATTTGAAAATGTAGTCCAGATCCAGCTCTGTGGTGCGTCCTTCCTCCTGCTGCTCTGTCATCAGAAAAATGTGGGCGATGCTGTGCTTGCGGATGGTCGTGTCATACAGGTCCTCCGACACCACCAGGATATCTGCCTTCTGCGGCGTGGTAAAAAGCTGTGCAAAGTAATCCGGGTCGCAGATGATCTCCAGATCGATCTTGTCGTGGAACTGTTCTGCGAATTTGAGCTGTAAAGGAATGATATAGCCGAAATCGCTGTCAGCGATGATCACACGCGGTTTTCCCACAAGCTTTTCCTCCCCTCGTCAAATGAATACCCGGAAGTCCACGTTGGCCAGCCGCACCACGTCGCCGTTGTTGAGCCGATAGGGCTTGTTGGGCTGCAGGACGCCCCGGTTGAGCCAAGTGTGGTTCACGCTCTCCAGATCCGTGATGTAATACTGCCCGGAATGTCTTTCGATCTGGCAGTGTCTTCTGCCAATGTACTTGCTGATGACCAGCTGCCCGTCCGCCTCCGGGCTCTTCCCGATCACGAAGGGGCTCTTGGTCACCTCCAGCTCCACCTTCGTCGGCGTGTTGATGCCGCTCAGGCGCAGTGTGCCGCCATGGGGCTGCGGCACGGAAGCAGATGCGGCGATCACGGGGCCGCCCTTGGAAAGACGCTTGTAGATGTCCTCCAGAGACAGCGTCCCGTTGGCCAGGTCCACCGAAAGCTGCATGGTCCGCGGCGAAGAGAGGTTGACCAGATTGTTGATCAGCTTGATCAGCCCCGTGCGCAGCTCGTTTTCGAAGGCCGAGTTGTCCTGATGCAGTTTGGCAACGATCGGCACATAGATCAAGCTGACCTTTCTGGTCGTCGGGTCAACGAAGATCTTTTCAAAAGAGATGTCAATTTGTTCGCAGGAGAGGAAGCCGATGCTCTTGACCTGCACGATATCCTTCAGAAGATTGGCAACGATCTCCACAAAGGACTCGGCGGACAGCACTGGCAGCAGACTGGCAAAGGTCTTGCAGCTGCCGGGCATGTAATAGAACTGCACCTTTCCGTTATACAACATGCGCAGGCACTTGACGAAGCAGCTGTCCTTCTGATTTTGAAGGACCTTATACTGGGTGGGCATGAAGATGCCGTTGTCCCCCAGGACATAGGCAAAGTTCGTACCGCAAGCCAGCTCAAAGAGCGTGCCGTTTTCCATCAGGATATTCATTCCATCCATCCTTCCTGTCTCTATCAGGCTTATGAGGGCCCGCTCGGTGAATGGGCTCTCATAAGCCCCCCGGACTCCCCGCAGAGGTCTGCGGGGAGTTCGGGTATTATGGGCTAGTTTCTTTGCGCTCAGGGCAGGGCCGGCTTACTTGGCCTTGGCCTTCTGCTCATCCTTCTTGGACTTGCGGCCTCCCAGGAGGAAAGCCAGTCCGCCGATGGCCGCAGCGCCGCCGCCCAGGCTGCCCCAGAAGAGCGGCTTGTTGGCGTACCACAGAACGAAGGCGTTCGTGGTCACATAGGTGTCAACCATCGTGAAGGGCAGCTCAGCGGTATCCGAGCTGGTGCTGTTGTCCGCCATGTCGATGACCTCAATCAGCACGTGCTGCTTGGAGTTGTTCTCCTTCAGGATGATCTCGCCGGTGTAGCTGTTGGCATCCGCAGTAAAGTCCTCGACCAGTTGTTCGTCCACCACTTCGCCGTTGATAATGACCTGGACCTTCAGAGACTTGAGGCCGATGGTGTCGAAGACGTTGAACTTCACGCTATGTTCGCTCTCATCGTAGCGGTTGAGCTCCAGGCCGGTGACGCTGACGATCTCGGGAGCCGTGTGGTCCACAAAGAACTGGATGCTGTGCTCGCTGTTCTCGGGGGTATTGCCGGTGGCGTCCACAGAGGAGACGGTGATCTTGTACAGACCGTCTTCCTTAAAGTTATCCTTGCTGATCCGGTAGGTGTACTCATACCAGCCCAGCTCGCCGGGGGCGACCGTCTCATTGGGCGAGGGAGAGGCCTCAAAGAGGACCGGATCCAGAGGACGTCCGTCACGGGTGATCACGATACGCACGGAACCCTCCACCAGGCGGTCGGCGTTGTACTCGGTGATGACCAGGTCCTCGTCCACGCTCTGAACGAAGCTGCCGCCGTCTTTGGTCAGGTTCTTGAGGGCTTCGCTGTAATCGTACACGGAGCCGAAGCGGTTGACCGTGAAGGTCATGGTCTGGGTACTGGTGTGGCCGACCATGTCGGCGATGGTAACGGTGAGGGTATAGATGCCGTCGTTGCTCTTGTCCTCGGGGATGTTTTCCAGAATGGCGCCGCCGGTGGTGCGGGTGATGTTGACCTTGTCGCCGATAAAGCGCGCGGTGACGTCCTCGGTGACGAGCTGGCCGTTCTCATCCATCACGGTGCGGGTCAGTTTGACGGTGCGGGCGGTCTCGGCGGAATCCAGGTTCTCGTCGGTCATTTTGATCTCGGTGCTGGCCTCTTCCTTGTAGGCCTTGCCGTTGCCATCCTCGCCGTTGACCGTCAGTGCCACCTCGGGAGCCACGGTGTCGATGGTGAGCTGCTGGGAAGTGTAGGCCGCGCCGCCGTTGTTGATGCGGCCGGCGTTGCCGGACTTGTCGGCCTTATAGGTGACATTGACCGTGTGGTCGCCGTCGCCGCTGATGTTGAAGCTGCCCACGTGACGGTCGGTGCTCGGGTGGGTCCAGGTGACGCCGGAGACGCCGTTGCCGGTTACCTTGATGTCCTCTTCGAAGAAGTTGGCCTCATCCACGGTGACCGTCGCATTGAAGTTATGGTCGTAGTAGGAAACGCCGCCGGCCTCACGGGTAGGCGCATCGTAAGTCACAGTCACGTTCGGGGCGATGTTGTCCACCACCACGCCGGACTTGTCGCCCAGATCGCCCATGTTGTAGTAAGCGGTCTGCAGCTTGTTGCCGCAGCGGTCATAGGCCGTGACCGCCAGAGTACCGCGGTACTGCTTGCCGGCGCCCTCGGCCTTCAGTTCAAAGCTGCCGGTGAACTTGTCGCCGTCCTGCTTGATCTCGCTGCCCTGGATGGTGCCGGTCTGGGAAGCGCGGTTGGTGCTGCTGACGCTGTCCTCCACGGTGTAGGCCCATTCGATCTTGGACACACCGGAGGTGGCGTCCACACAGGTGACGGTGAAGTCCACCTTGTTCTGGAAGAAGCCAAGGGTGATGGTGTTCATGACCGTCTTGACCGGGTGGTAATCGTTGTTGACGTGCTTGTTCTGCGCGTCGGGCTCGATCTTGTAACTGATACTGGCGGGGTTGGTCTTATCCACGGTGAACGCGCCTTCTACCGTGTTGGAGGCATTGGTAGCCAGATCCGCGCCGCTGATCTTCAGGGTATAGTTGGCGTCGTCGGAGAAGGTGATGGTACCCACGTGGGTATCGCTGTCGCTTGCCGTCCAGCTGATGCTCTTCTGGACCTTCTTGTCTTCCTTCAGCGTCACGCCGAGATCCTTGACTTCGGGCACAATCAGGCTCTCGTCAAAGTTCTTTTCCACGACGGTGACCGTGGCGGTCATGGCCTCGTTGTAGTACGTTCTGCCGTTCTCGACCGCCTTGCTCTCACCCGTGTAGGTCACGGAGATCACGGGCGTGGTGGTGTCGATCTCGACGTTGTCCAGCGTATACTCCTCCATGCTGTTGCCGGAGGGGTCGGTGTACTTGGCAGTGATCACATACTCGCCGTCATTGGCGCCGTTCGGGGTGGCAGGGATCGTCAGGGTGCCCTTCAGTCCATCCCAGGCCATCTTGTGCTCACCAAGCCCGGTGCCGGTGACTGTAAACTCGAAGTTCTCGGGCTGGAAGTTCACCTCAACGATGTTGAAGGTGACGACCAGGTCCTTGTTGTACAGTTTCTTGCCGGTCTTCGTGTTCTCCCCGGACTCCTTCGAAACCGTGACCGTCTGCTCGGGCCGGGTGCCGTCGATGATGAACTGCGGGGCGCGGTAGCAGCCCTCGTTCACCTCCAGGCCGGACTCCTCGCCGGCGACCAGGGTGTTGTCAGCCGGGTCGTTGACCTTCAGGGCCAGGTTGTATACGCCGTCCTCCGTCAGGGTGACGGTGATGATGTAGAGATCCTTCACGGGCTCTTCCGTCGGGGTATCCGGGTCGGGCTCAGGATCCGTTCCGGGTTCGGGGTCGGTTCCGGGCTCGGTGCCGGGATCGGGCTCGGCAGGCGTTTCTGCGGCCAGGGGGCCTTCCACGGAGATGGCGCCCTCAGGCAGCGGCTGGAAGACGACGTTGCCTTCCTCGTCGACCTTCGGCTCGCCGTTCTCGTCCAGGGTCAGATTCACGAGGGAATACTCACCGTCCTGGAAGTTCAGCTCCTTGACGGTGAACTTCACCACAGCGCCTGTGCCGTCGTAATAGGTCTCCGGCGCGGCGGCAAAGCTGGCCGTATCGCCCTTGACGCTGAACTCTGCCTTCTCCAGCACGGGGGCCGTGTTATCGAAGCGGATGATCTCCTCCGTCTGCTCGCCCGTTCCCGTTCTGCCGGCCAGGTCATAGGCGACGATCAGCAGCTGATAGTCGCCGTTGAGCTTATCCCGGTTCTCCTTGCTGATCTCGATCTCGCGGGTGACCTTCTCGCCGGCGACCGGAGCATCCAGGGTGACGGTCCCGGTCTCCGCCGCGTTCTCATGATTTTCTTTTTCCACCAGAGACCACTCGAACCTGGTGATGCCGGAGGTCTCGTCGGAGGTGGTCACCTGGATGTGGGCGTCGTTCTTGTACTGGCCGAAGGTGATCACGCTCAGCACGGTCTCCGGCGCGCTCTCCCACATCTCGATCTTTTCGACCTTGGGGTCGTTCAGGTCGATCTTCAGGCCGTCCAGGGGGAAGCTGATCGTCTTGTACTTGGGCGCACCATACCAATGATTCCCATCGGGGATCCTCACATAGAGTTTGGGAACGTTTGTGGTCCCGTCAAGATCACGCTCCAGCTCCGCCGTCGACTGATAGTTCCGTCCGGTGAAAGAAAGCGTATAGTCCCTGCTCGTCGAGGTAAAGGTGACTTTACTGATGTACCAATTGAGTTCGCCCTTCGTCCCTTCGAACGTGAAATACTGACCGCTCTCCCACTCTTCCGTTTCTCTCTTGTTGATGGTCAGCGTGTAGCTCGCTTCCGCCGCGGGCCAGAAGACGACGCCGCCGGCCTTGTCTTCTCCCTTCGACGCCGTAATGGTTGCAGTGATGCCCTCATCATTCAGATGCTGCCAGCCTTCCTGAGTCAGGCTTACAACGCCCTCGTCGCTGACGGTGACATACTCGTTGTCGCTGGTATAGCTCAGGCCGCTGGAATAGTAATCGTTTGCGCCAAAACCTTCAAATTTTGACCTGGCAGCAAGGGTATAGGCCTCCAGGTCGGCCGGGGCAGCGATGGTCTCTTCCTCTTTTTCGAAGAAGATAGGCTGCTCTTCCTCCACCCGGAAGGTCACCTTGACGGAAATGGCAGGGCTGGCCGCCATGTTGTCGGTGGCCTTCTGTTTGGCTGTGACGGTCACGATACCGGGCTTGAGGACCTTTAGCTTGCAGCTCTTCTCATTGTTCTCCGGATTGGTCTCAATGGTCACCGTGGCGATCGACTCGTCGGACACGGTATACTCGATCTCTCCGCTGCTGCCCTTGGTGCTCTTGGCGGTGAAATCAAACTGGCTCTGGTAGTTCTCCACCGTGAGGACCTGCTCGGGATTCTCCGCGTTCCAGGCCTCGTTGACGAAGGCGATCTCGTTGGTGCCCTTCTTGATCGTGAACTTCTCTTCTTTGGTTCCGGCAGACTCGCCGCTGCGCAGGATGCGGGCGGACACGGTGTATTCACCGGCATTTTTGGCGGTAAAGGTCGCCTCGTTGTTCGTATCGGCGTCTGTCCAGGTCAGCTCGCCGGAGTCGCCGGGCTTTTTCAGCGCGAACTGGAGCTCGTCGCCGGGGAGATTCTTCTGCAGAGCAGCCTTGACAGTGAAGCCGTGCTCCTGCCCGTCGTATTCTCTCTTGTCGGGGTTGTTGAAATCCGCATCGCCGAAGGTCAGCGTCAGCGTGATCACAACGTCATCCGCATTGGAGATGGAGATGGTCGCATCCTTCTCCGTAAAGGCGGCGCTGCCGCGGACCGGGCGCGCGAACACCTTGTAGGTGCCGGCTTCCTTCACGGTAAAGATGGCGCTGCAGCCTTCCGTGTCGGTCTCGTCCTTCCACTGGGTGTCCGTGGGCTTCTGGCCTTCCGTGGGGTTCTTCAGCACGGCATACTGGATCACGTCGCCGTCCTTCCGGTTCTCCACCGTGACCGTGGGCTTGATCGTATGGCCCCGCCCATCGTACACGCCGCTGAAGCCTTCCTCGAAGGCCAAGGTCAGCCCGGTGATGACAGGATCGGGCTCGGTGATGGCGATGGCGGCTTTCGTCTTTGCGACTTCTTCCCCGTCACGCAGGATGCGGGCATACACGGTGTAGACGCCGATCTCCTTCGCCTTGAAATTGTCTGCGGCGTTCTGCCACTCCGTGGGCTCGGCGTCGGCAGCCGCATCCTTCAGCATCCCGAACTGGAGGGTATCGGTGTCGAGCGTGTTCTCCACCGCGGGCGTGACCAGGATCGTGTGCTCCTGGCCGTCATACTTGCCGTCGAACCCGCCGTCGAAGGCCAGGGTCAGAGCGGTGATGGTCGGAGCCGCTTCCGGCTCCGGATCGGCGCTGGGTTCGTCGCCTTCCTGCGGCTCTGTGATGGGGTCTGCGGGCTCTGTGCCCTCGGCATAGACGACCGTCCTGCCGGGGAGCAGGCAGAGGACCATCAGAAAGGCCATCAACGCTGCCAGGATCCGCTGGGGCGTGCGCGTTTCAGTATTACTCATGGCTACTCTTCCTCACTTTTTTCATAGTTTCCAGATAACGTAAAGTCCTTCCGTTCAGCAAGCAATGCATGGCAAAGGAAAACGCTGCCAGAAAGATCAGGACATACATGATGTAGTGGCTCTTCAGCGCTGTAAAGGAGCCGATCACCACGCCGAGGATGCTCAGCAGGCACAGGACGTCGAAGATCAGCGCGGGAACGCTCTTCCCGAAGCCGATCAGCCCGATGGGCCAGTCGGTCCAATCCTTTCCCCGCTTCTGAACCATCAGGAAATCCTTCACCTTGCCGGAGGCGATGAAGGAAAAGACCAGGCCCAGGAACAGGAACAGCCAAAAGCTGCCGCCCAGGAGGTATACCAGGCTCTGCTGCCGATACCTGAGCGTCAGCGGCATCGCCAGGATCGTCGCGGCCATCAGGAAGAAGCAGACGACCGCCGAGATGACGGCGTTTTTCGCACTCCGGTACCGCCTCATGCGATCACCTCATCCGTATGGATCAGCATAACCTCTTCAAGCAGCTTGATCGGGTACGCCGCCTGGGTCTTGGGCGCATGCCCCAGGAGCTCGGTCCCGCCCAGCATCTCCGTTTCGCCCAGGGCCTCCGTGGCGCCCAGCATCTCCGTCTCGTCCAGCGCGGAAGGGGCGGGAGCGGACGGCGTGGCCTCCGGTCCGGGCCGGGGCGTGAAGCTCTGCGTCGTGGCTCCGGGAGACGGGGCCTCTCTGCGATTGCGGTATTCGTCGATCTGCTCCCGGGCGGCGGCAACATCGCTCTTCATCGGAGCGGTGTCGCCTCTGAAGAGCAGCTCCTCGGTCTCGCTGCCACGGCCCATCGGGGCGGGCGCAACCGCCATCGGCGCGGTCTCCGCGCCGCCGCTCATGGGCGCCGTTGCCGTGTCGCCGTCTATGTAGACCGTTTCTTCCGCGGCGGAAGCGTGGGCGGTCATCTCCATGGTCTCGGTCTCCGCGGAGGCCGCGGCGGTCTTCAGCCCCTTCTCCGTCTCGGTAATGGGGCCGCGCTCCACGTTGACCTTGCTGGGCCGGAAGGCTTTGGCGCCGCCTTTTTCATTCTCGGCCCGCATCTTTGCGATATTCCGGGCCGCGGTGCGGCCGGACAAATCGCCGATGACCCGGGGGATCTTCAGATAGATGAACAGGAACAGGGCAAGGACAAACAGCACGCCTGCCGCGATATAGCAGATGAGGGAGATCATCTCCAGCAGATCAGCCGACATTGCTCACACCTCCCCTGTTGTTGTAAACCTTCCGGATCTCGTCAAGCCAGGTCTCATAGTTGTTTTTCATCATGTTCTGCATTTCAACGGACACCGGCTTCTGCACGGAAAGCTGGATGGCGCTTTCATAGGCATCCCGGAACAGCTCTTCGACCGTTTCCTCCGGGATACCCTGGCTGGCCAGGCCGCCCCGCTGGTCGTACAGCAGTTCGAAGACCGTGCTGTAGTAGCTCAGGCGGTTATACTGATTGTTTTCCGAAGAGGATTCCAGAATGGGCTTGATCCGCTCCAGGGTCTGCAGCAGTGCCTCATAGTCCTCTCGGCTGGCCTCCGCCATGCTGGCGGAGCTGGTCTTGAAGCGCTTGTTGAAGGCGCAGATCTGGTAGAAGCATTCCGACAGCTCCGCATGTTCAAACGCCGGCAGCTGCTCGTTCTCCGCATTCGCCGCGAAGTGCGTATAGGCCTTGTTGTTGCGGTCGGCAAAGGAGGTGGTCCCGTCGGACTTGGTGTAGAAGCTCAGGTACATCAATCCAGCGCGGTACCGCAGCTCCGCCACCGCCGGGTCGGACTCGTCAAACTCGCCGGAGTTGATGGCCGCACCGATCTTGGCCTCAAAAAACTTGCTGTCCTGCTCGGTGAACTGGCCCTTGTCATCGTATGCGTCCAGCATCTTGTTGTACGCATCGACTCTGCCCGGATAGATATCCGCCGCATCGTAATAGCTGTTCAGGTTCCCGGAGCTCAGCAGCTCTTCATAGTTGCCGCGCAAACTCTCGACCGCAGCGGCTTTGAATGCGATGCCGCCGATCAGGGCGCCGATGCTCAAGGCGATGGTCGCGATGAACAGGCCCAGCTTCATCCGCTGTTTCCGCTTATGGCCGCGGGTCACCTGGCTGGGGTTTTCCAGGTCGTACATCAGCTCTGCGCAGGACTGATAGCGGTTTTCCCGGGCAGGCTCCGTACATTTATTGATAATGAACTCGATGCCCTCGGAAAGCTTGGGGTTCCAGTGCCGCACCGGCGCATAGGCCTCGCCGCTGCGGGGATCCACGCCGGTAAGGAGGTGGTGCATCGTCATGCCCAGGGCATAGATGTCCGAGCGGGGGTCGGTCTGACCGTTATACTGCTCGGGAGGGGCATATCCGCGGGTGCCCAACACTGTCGTGTCCGCCAGGCTCAATTCCTTGTACTCACGGGCGATGCCGAAGTCGATGATCTTGATATTTCCTTCCGGCTTGAGCATGACGTTGGCCGGCTTCATGTCGCGGTAGATGATGGGCGGCTTCTGGCGGTGGAGATAAGCCAGCGCATCACAGATCTGCTTGGCCCACTCAATGACCAGCTCCTCCGGCTGGGCGCCGTATTCGTTGAGGATCTTGTCCAGAGATTCACCTTCCACGAAGTCCATGACGACGCAGATGGTGTCGCCCGTATCGATGATGTCCACGATGCGGGGCAGGGAAGGATGGTCCAGCCGCTTCATCAGGTTGGCTTCGGCCATCATACTGTTGATGTACAGCTCGTTTTGCTTGCTTTTGCCGGTTTTGCGGACTTCCTTGATCGCCCACAAACGGTTCAGGTGGGTGTCTCTCGACTGATAGACCACCGACATTCCGCCACGGCCTACTTCAGCCTGAACCTCATATTTCCCGTCGAGAACGTCTCCTATCTTTAACATGGCTGAACCCCCTACTCCGCCTTGATTACAATGACGGAAATGTTGTCCCGTTCACGTCTGGCCTTGACCAGGTCGATCAGATAACGGGCTCCGCCGTGCATGGCCTTGGTGTTCATCAAGTTGATCGGCGCCAAGGTCTCCGCGATCTCGTTTTCGGTGATCACATGCCGGAAGCCGTCCGAGCAGAGCATGTATACGCCCGGACGCGTCCTGCCCAGGCCGAGCTGGGGCTCCACCTTGGGCGAGGCGCCGATGCACTGCAGCAGCATATTACGGCGCGGGTCCGTTTTTGCCTGCTCTGGAGTCATGTTGCCGTTTCGGATCTCCCTGGCGATGAAGGTCTGGTCATCCGTCATCTGCTCGAGCCGGTCGGACAGGTAATAGAGGCGGCTGTCGCCTACGTGGGCAAACGCAAATTCATCGCCGATGAACAGCACGCCGGTAAAGGTGGTGCCCAGTTCAAAGCCGTTCTTGCGGCCATAATTCCGGATCCGGTCGTTGAGCCGCTTGAGCATAGTGCTCCAGGTCTCGGCGATGGCGTTCATGTTGGGATTGGGGAGGAAGCGGGTCAGTTCCCGGTCGAACCAGTCGGAAAGCTCCCGGATCACCGTGGCGCTGGCCAATTCTCCCTTGGCAAGACCGCCCATCCCGTCGCAGACGACGGCCATCAGAATCTCCTCGTTGGGCGTTTCCGCCCGTTTGATGAGCAGGCTGTCTTGGTTGGTTTGCTTGGTGGTGCCGATGTCAGTATCCGCAGTCGCAAGAAATCTCATGGTTTTTCGCCTCTCTTTTCCAAAACTCAGGTCCAAAGGACAAACTCCTCATCCGCCAGCAGAACCGACTGACCGTTGTGGAGCTCGACTTCCAGGTTGGGCTGGATCCGGCTCCCGCCGAGATAGGTCCCGTTCTTCGAATTCAGATCCTTTACATAGTAGCGTCCGTCACGGGTCAGGATGTCCGCATGACTGCGGCTGACGAAATTGTTGTCGCCGATGAAATAGTCCACATAGCTGCGTTCCTTGCCCAGGCGGAACACGGGCTTGTTCAACTCGATGTGTTCGCCGGTCTTCATTCTTTGGAGCGCGGCATAATGAACCTCCGGTACGTTCTTGTCGCCGGCCTCCCGCAGGACCGTAGTGGCCGCCTCCTCCTGGAACGAAGCGTCCGCATCCTCATTGTGCAGCACCGTGGTCGCCGTCTCGTCCCCAGGCCACTCCGCGCCAAAGCCCTTGCCGTCCTCCTGCAGTACCGTAGTGTTCGCCTCGCTGCCGTCCTGCAAAACGACCGTCCCGTCTGTGGCGGAGGCTTGATGGTAGTGCTCATAATAGTCTCTCGGCTTGTCCGTGATGAAGCCGCTCTCTCCCCGGGGCTTGCGGCCGCTCTTTCTCTGTTGCAGCGCCTTGATCTCTCCGGTGAGGAAGTCCTTGATCTCCTTGGCGTTGAACGCCGTCTGCTTGTGAAGGAAGGCCCGGCATTTGGCCAGGCAGTCCGCCGTCTCCTTCCCGTTGGGCTTCATGTTGTACACGACCGATTCCAAAAAGCCCTTGACGTCCACATAGACGTGATTGGTGAGCAGCGGCAAATACAGGAAGCTCAGTTCCACGCTGGTATCGCTGAAAAAAACATAGCGAAGGTCCAGCTCCAGATTGTTCAGAACAAGGCCCTCCTGGTGCGTCCGGAGCACCGTGTCGATGATCTGGGAAAGGATGCGCAGACATTCAAACTCTCCTACCGGGAACGCGAGATGCTCCGCCAGGCTCTGGGAGTAGGGTCCGGAGAATTCCAGAACAGAGCGGCCCAGCTGCTGGGCGCCCAGCAGGCCCGGAACGCCCCTGACCTGGAGCTTTTCCAGTTCCCGCGGGCTGATCTCTTCCTCTGAGGAGAGTTTTGCACGGACGATGACGCCCGTTTTTATTTTTTTGACTTTGAGCTTTACCATGAT
>JAEEGL010067884.1_pt1 | contig 22282 bp, 17 predicted proteins | sample 9134231 | NCBI WGS metagenome assembly JAEEGL01 (sample SAMN16246548, study PRJNA631951) | gut metagenome | biome: gut microbiome; feature: rumen; material: fiber-attached | host: Bos | place: Iran: Karaj | collected 2018-10 | reverse complement strand
TTTCCAAGAACCGGATGGCCTCCGAGCGGCTCATCATCCCCGAGCAGGCGGCGGCGGCCATCAACAAGGCCAAGCGGGCCGGCAGGAAGGTGGTGGCCATCGGCGCCACCGTCATGCGGGGGCTGGAAACCTACGTGACCACCACGCACGAGGTGAACGCCTTCGACGGCTGGACCAACAAGTTCATCTTCCCGCCGTACCAGTACTCGGTGCCGGATGCCATCGTCTCCAACTTCCACCTGCCGCAGAGCACCATGCTCATGAGCGTGGCCGCGTTCGGCGGCTACAAGCAGGTGATGGCGGCCTACGAGGAAGCCCTCAAGGAGGGCTACCGCTTCGGCCCGTACGGAGACGCGCTGCTGGTGGTTTAAGACCGGGTCTCCCAGACCTCGCTCCTGGCATTCTGAACTGAAACGCCTGGCTTTTCCTGTTTGAAAGGCGGCAACGGGGTTGCTGAAAATAGTGATACAACACCCCAATCGGTGGAAACATAAGTTTTTTCGTGTGATACAACACAATCTTTCCGGAGGTTGTGTTGTATTTCCGTTTTGTGCCTTACCTTCGCCGCATGGAAAAGTACGACGAAAAGGTGGCGCTCTGTGCGCTGAACAAGGTTTTTGGGTATCATCCCCGGCTGGGCCGGGAGCTCATGGAGAAGGCCGGAAGCGCGCTGGCGCTGTTTGCGGGGCCCGGTGCCTCCGCCCCTGACTCCCGGTCCCCCGCTCCCCCCGGTCCGGCGGCACTCGGGGCGGCGGCGCCCCATCCCGAACTGCTGGCGCAGCTCACCCCGGCCCTCCTGGACTGGGCGGCCCGGGAACTGGACCAGGTCCGCACCCGGGGCTTCCGCTTCATCGGCCTTGGGGAAGAAGACTATCCGGCTCCCCTTCTCGAATGCGAGGACCCGCCGCTCGGGCTCTATCTCAACGGCAGCAGTTCCCCGGCCCAGATTTTCGGGTTCCGGCCGCTGGTGGGCGTGGTGGGCACCCGCGACATCAGCCCCTACGGCAGGGCCTGGTGCCGGAAACTGGTGCAGGCGCTCGCCGATGCGACGGTGCAGCCGGCCATCGTGAGTGGAATGGCCTACGGGGCGGATTTCATCGCCCATGAAACGGCGCTGCAGTGCGGCCTCCCCACCATCGGCGTCCTCCCCACCGGCATTGAGACCATCTATCCGCGGCAGCACGAGCCCCTGGCGGTCCGCATGGTGGGAACGCCCGGCTGCGCCCTTGTCACCGACTATCCCATGGGCACTTCGCCGGTGGCGCTCAACTTCCTCCGCCGGAACCGCATCATCGCCGGACTGGTGCGCGGGGTCATCGTGGTGGAGTCCAAGACCAAGGGCGGTTCCCTCATGACCGCCCGCTACGCCACCGAGTACAACCGGGACGTCTTCGCCCTTCCCGGCCGGGCCGACGACCTCCGCTCCGCCGGCTGCAACTCCCTCATCGCCAGTCACATGGCAGAAATCATCTCCACCCCCGAGGCCCTTGTCGATGCCCTCGGCCTGGGGCGCCCCTCCCGCCGCCACGCCCCGGGGCAGAACGACCGGCAAGCCCCTGGGCAGCCACTCCGGACCACCGCCGATCCGCCCCTCCGAGTCACCTCCGAGCAACCACCCCGGGTCACCTCTGAGCCAGCACTTCGGGTCCCCTCTGGGCAACCACCCCGGGTCACCTCTGAGCCAGCACTTCGGGTCCCCTCTGGGCAGCCACTCCGGGTCAACGCTCCGGCGCCTGACGCCTGCGGTCCCGCCCAGCTGGTAACAGAGGATGTGGGGCCTCGTACGGCAAGGGACACACCTCCGGCCCAGCCGTTGACAAGGGAGGAGGCGTTGAGCACCGTGCTGGGAAGGCAGTTCGGCCCGGAATCGCCCGTTCGGGCGGTCGGAATGGCCATCCAGGCCCATCGCGGCGCCCTTCCGGACGAGCTCGCGGCCCTCACCCGCCTTCCCATCGGCACTGTTCTCGAAAGCATCGGCCTCCTGGAAGCCGCCGGCCTCGCCTCCACCGACCTTCTCCGCCGCTGCTCCATCGCCCCGGAATATGACTGAATGCCTTTGGGCTAGGTCTCTTTTTACCCGGGGGACCAAGCCCGCCGTTTTGCCGTTGGAGGGCACGTATTGACGAAAACGAGGGCGAGGTCTGCCACTCAAAAAGAGACCTGGCCCAACCTGCCGAAAAAAAGTGTATATTTGTGGATATGTTTGTGGACACGCATACGCATTTTTACGACAAGTGGCTGCTGCCGGATGCCGACGCAGCCGTGGAACGGGCGCTGGCGGCGGGCGTGGACCGCATGATCCAGGCCGATGTGGACAGCCGCGAGCGGCCGGCCATGTGGGAAGTGGCCCGGAGACATCCGGACTGCCTGTTCCAGATGCTCGGCCTCTACCCCGGCTCGGTCACGGCCGAAAACTGGCGGGACGAACTGGACCAGGTCTATGCCATCGCCGACGGCACCTTCGCCGTACCGAAGGCCCCAGCGCCCCCTGTATCAGAGGCGCCTGCAGGCGCCCGGCGGAGGGCGTGTCTTTGCGATTGGGCGTCTGACGACGGGCAAAGACATACTAGCCCGGGAGCCGCGGGGGTGTATGAGGGGGCAATGCCCCCTGTATCTATCTTCGCCATCGGGGAAATCGGACTGGACTATCACGAGGGGCTGGATTTCGTGAAGGAGCAGAAAGAGGTGCTCCGGCTCCAGCTGGAGCTGGCGGCCCGGATGGACCTTCCCGTGAACATCCACCTCCGGGACGCCTGGGAAGACTTTTTCCGCATCCTGGAAGACTGCTCCCACCTGCACCTGAGGGGGAACCTCCACTGCTTCACTTCCAGTTACGAAGTCTACGAGCGGGCCAACCGGAGCGGCCATCACTTCGCCGTGGGCATCGGCGGAGTGGTCACCTTCAAGAACGCCTCCATCGCCAAGGCCCTGGAGCGCATCCCGGCGGAAGACATCCTCCTGGAGACGGACGCCCCCTACCTCGCCCCCGTCCCCTTCCGCGGACAGCGGAACGAAAGCGCCTACCTTCCCCTCATCGCCCAAAAGGTTGCCGAAATAAAAGGCCTCACCCTCACCCAAACGGCAGCCATCACCACCCATAACGCAGAAACCCTGTTCGCCCTCCCGAAAGGGAACGGCGGCGCCAAACCCCTCCTTCCATGAACACATCGTCCCTCCTTGTCATCTACACCGGCGGCACCATCGGCATGAAGCAAGACCCCACCGACGGAACGCTCAAGCCATTCGATTTCAGCCAGATAAAGGACGAAGTCCCCGAGCTCAACAAGTTCGGCGTACACATTGACGCCCATACCTTCGACCCGCTCATCGACTCTTCCGACGTGGAGCCTTCCCTGTGGGTGGCCCTGGCCGGCATCATCCGGGACCGGTACGAAGACTACGACGGGTTCATCATCCTGCACGGGACGGACACCATGGCCTACAGCGCCTCGGCCCTCAGCTTCATGCTGGAGGGGCTCACCAAGCCGGTCATCTTCACCGGGAGCCAGCTGCCCATCGGCGTCCCGCGCACCGACGGCAAGGAAAACCTCATCGGCGCCGTGGAGATTGCCGCCGCCAGGGACAGCGCCGGCCACTCGCGGGTGCCGGAAGTGTGCATCTTCTTCGACTCCAAGCTCCTGCGGGGAAACCGCGCCACCAAGTACAGCGCCGAGGCCTTCAACGCCTTCCTCTCGCCCGACTGCCCGCCGCTGGCGGAGGCCGGCATCACCATCCGCTACAACACCGAGCTCATCCGGAAACCGGTCTACTGGGATGCGCAGCTGCGGGTCCAGACGCATCTGGACACCCGGGTGTCGATTCTCAAAATCCATCCCGGGATGACCCCGCAGGTCATGCGTTCGGTGATGGGAGACCCCCAGACCCGCGCCTGCATCATCGAAACGTACGGCTCCGGCAACGCCATCTCCAAGCCCTGGTTCCTGGACATCATCCGGGAGGCGGACCACAGCGGGAAGATCCTCCTGAACGTCACCCAGTGCAAATCCGGCACGGTGAACATGGACCTCTATGCCACCGGAGCCACCCTCAAGAACGCAGGGGTCCTCTCCGGGGGCGACATCACCACCGAGGCGGCCCTCGGGAAACTGTTCAGCCTCATGGGCCGGAGCGACAACAACGCCTGGGTGAAAACCATGCTGGAAAAAGACCTGTGTGGAGAAATAACCAAATAAAAATTGATATTTCCGATTTTTATTCCTAAATTGCACGACCAAATAGGCGCACTATGCGCCCAGGCAGAAAACAATTTACTAACTAATTCAATTTATAACTAACAACACAAAAACGATTATGAAAAAGTTTTTCATGTTTTTGGCAGTCATCGGTCTTGTGACCTTCACTGCAAACATCGCTTCTGCTCAGGAAGAGGGTGCAGCCGCCCCCGCCGCCCAGGAGCAGGTCGAAGAAGCGGACCAGCCCATCGATCTGTTCGCCGGTTCCGGTGAGGAAGTTCCGCTCCACCAGGCCCTCAAGACCAAGTTCATCGAGGGTGGTGCAGGCTTCATGTCCCTGATCATCATCTGCCTGATCATCGGTATGGCCCTTGCCATCGAGCGCATCCTGTATCTGGCCTTCTCCAAGACCAACACCACCAAGCTCCTCGAAAAAGTGGAGGAAGCCCTCCAGAAGGGCGGCGTGGAAGAAGCTAAGAAAGTTTGCCGTGAAACCCGCGGCCCCGTGGCCAGCATCTTCTATCAGGGCCTGCTCCGCGCAGACCAGGGTGTGGATGTGGTAGAAAAGACCATCGTCTCCTACGGCGGCGTCCAGATGAGCCTCATGGAGAACGGCCTCAGCTGGATCGGCCTGTTCATCTCCATCGCCCCGTCCCTCGGATTCCTCGGTACCGTTATCGGTATGATCCAGGCCTTCGACGCCATCCAGGCTGCCGGTGACATCTCCCCGAACGTCGTGGCCGGCGGTATGAAGGTCGCCCTCATCACCACCGTGGGCGGTCTCATCGTCGCCATGATTCTCCAGATTTTCTACAACTACATCATCGCCAAGATCGACTCCCTGTCCATTGACATGGAAGACTCCTCCATCCGCTTCGTGGATGCCATGGTCAAATACAACAAGAAGTAATCAACCCTTTTAATTCCAGATACAATGGAAAAACAGAAATACGCGAAAATCTTCAAGATCCTGCTTTGGGTGCTCTTGATCCTGAGCGTTGCTGTCCTGGTCTGGGGGTTCTTCAGGGGATTCGAGACCAATGACGGCACTGCCACGGACGTGCTGCTCTACTGGGCATACATCGTCCTGGGCATCGCACTCGCAGCCGTGATTTGCGTGGGCCTGTACATTACGGCCACCACAAATCCCAAGGGTCTCATCAAGATCGGTATCGCGGTAGTGGCCGCCGCCGCCCTGTTCGGCATCTGCTACCTGCTCGCCTCGGGCGCTCCGGCCGTCGGCTATTCCGGCGCCAAGCTCCCCAGCGCAACCGAACTCAAGATGACCGATACCATCCTCAACCTCGCATACCTCGTCGGTGGCGCAGCCATCCTGTCCATCATCGTGGGTGAGGTCATGATGACCATCCGCAACAAAAAGTAAACGAAACCATGGCAAGAAGAAAATTTGAAGCAATCGGTTCGACGGCTGACATTGCGTTCCTGCTCCTGTGCTACTTCCTCATGACCACAACCATGGGTGACCAGTCGGGTCTGCAGCGCCGCCTTCCCCCGATCCCGGACGACAAGCAAGCCCAGGATCAGAAGGTCAACCGCCGTAACATCATCATCGTCAGAATCAATTCTGCCGATAAGCTGTTTGCCGGTAGCGAAGCCATGGACATCTCCTTCTTGAAAGAAAAAATCAAAGAGTTCCTCACCAACCCCACCAACGACCCCAACCTCCCCGAAAAGGAGGCCAAGGAAATCGAAGGCAAGACCTACATGGTTTCCAAGGGCGTTATCTCGCTGCAGAACGACCGAGGTACCAGCTACCAGGCGTACATCGCAGTCCAGAACGAACTGGTGAAGGCCGTGAACGAACTCCGAGACGAGTTCTCCAGAGCCAACTTCGGCAAGAAGTTCAGCAAGCTCTCGGAAGACGAACAGGAAATTGTGAAGAAGGCCGTGCCTCAGAACATCTCCGAGGCAGAGCCTAAGGATACCGGTAAAAAATAACAGGAGGTAAGCATTATGTCAAAATTCGGAAGTTCCACTAACAAGAAGGAAGTCCCCCAGGCATCATCCAACTCCCTGTCGGATATCGTGTTCATGCTCCTGTTCTTCTTCATGGTGACCACCCAGATGCGCGAAACCGAAAACAAGGTGAAGGTTGTCATGCCTGTCGCATCCGAGGTAGCCAAACTGGAGAGAAAGGACCTGAGCGCCAACATCAACATCGGCAGCCCTACCATGCAGTATCAGGCCATGTACGGTACCGATGCCCGTATCCAGCTCAATGACTCTTTCAAGACGGTAGCCGACATCCGAGACTTCATCGCCGCCGAACGTGACGCCATGTCAGAGGCAGAACGTTCCCTGATGACCGTCAACCTCCGGGTAGACCAGGATGTCCGCATGGGTATCGTTTCCGATGTCAAGCAAGAACTGCGTCGCTGCTCCGCACTGAAAATCATGTATGCGGCACGTAAGCCTGCGCAAGAGTAACGGAAAAACTCCCTCTTTAAGGAAAGGGGCGGCCCAGACGGTCGTCCCTTTCTTTTTTGTTCCCGGCTAACAGCTGTCCCGGACCACCAGGGCCGGCCGGATGAGCTTTTGCAGGGATTCCGGCTCGGGGAGGTTCTGCCGGCGGGCCTCCATGATGGAAAAGAGCGTCTCCACGGCTATCTCCGCACTTTCCCGGAGCGGCTGTTCCACGCAGGTGATGGCCGGCTCCAGAAACTCCAGGAAGCCATTGTTGTCGAAGGAGACAATTCCCACGTCTTTCCCTATCCGGAGCCTGAGCTGCCGGAGCGCGCTGATGGCGCCCAGAAGGATGGTGGCGCTGAAGGCAAAAATGGCATCGTAGGCCTGCGGGCGGCCCTCGAAGGCCTGCAGGGTTTCCCGCCGGCCGTTCTCCACCGAGAAGGCGTCGCCCACCACATCGAAGCCCGCCTCGGCGCCGTGCAGGGCGTCCAGGAAACCGCGGACGCGCTCCTGGTTGGGCATGGAGACCGGCACGCCCTGGATGGCCAGGATGCGGCGGTACCCCTTTTTCAGAAGCAGTTCGGTGGCCATGCGCGCGCCCGCATAATTGTCGGTGCACACATAGGGCAGCGAAGTATTCTGGAAATATCTGTCTATGAGGACGATGGGCACCTGCCGCGCCATTTCTTCGTGCAGCGCGGGCGAAGTGGAGGCGGGGACGCAGATGATGCCGTCCACCCCCCTGCTCTGGAACATCCTGAGCTCCTGCATCTCCTCGCTTTCCGACTCCCGGGAATCGGCCAGCAGCGCATGATATCCCCTGCTGTCCAGCAGGCTGATGAGGATGGCCGCCAGGTTGGAGAAGAATGGGTTCTCGATGCCGGGGACCAGCAGGCCGATGGTACGCGTCTTCTGGGTACGGAGGCTCCGGGCCACCAGGTTGGGCTGGTAATGGGACCGCGCCGCCTCCTGCGTGATCAGATCTACGGCCGCCTGGCTGATGCGGTATTTCTGCGCTTTCCCGGACAGGACACGCGAAACGGTAGAGGCGGAATAGCCCGTCCGTTCTGAAATACTGAAGATATTATTCTTGCCAGACATGAAGAAAGTTGCGCTACAAAGGTAGGCAATAACCGCATTTTTTTCAAACAATCGTTCCGATAATTAATAATTTTATGTATATTTGTCCTGCGGTGCACAATCGTTTGCGCAAGGAGGACCAACTGACACATAGCACTTTACCTTCGAAAATTGCGGTGTCAGCCTTTGCACAATCGATTGCGCATCCCGGCTTGGTAACACTAAAACGAAGTATATGGCTAAGAAATCTATTCTGGTTATCGGCAGCAGCAACACCGATATGACCGCCAAGACCCACGCCCTTCCCCGTCCCGGAGAGACCGTCCTGGGCGGCGTGTTCACCATGGGCGCCGGCGGCAAAGGGGCCAACCAGGCCGTCGCGGCCCAAAGGCTGGGCGGAAACGTGCAATTCATCTGCAAGGTGGGCCGCGACATGTTCGGCGACAATGCCGTGAAGCAGTACGAGGCCGAAGGGCTGGACACCTCCGGCATCCTCCGGTCAGACCTCCCCTCCGGGGTCGCCCTCATTTATGTGGACGATCATGCAGAAAACTGCATCGTAGTGGCCTCCGGCGCCAACGGAGACCTTACGGAAGCGGATATAGAGGCTTCACGCGAGGCCATCCTCCACTGCGGCATCCTCCTGCTGCAGCTGGAAAGCCCCATCCCCTCGGTGCTCAAAGCCGCCCGGATGGCCCACGAGGCCGGCGCCACGGTTGTGCTGAACCCGGCCCCCGCCTGCGCGCTGCCGGAAGAGATTTTCCGCTATGTAGACCTTTTCATCCCCAATGAAACGGAGCTTTCCTCTTTCAGCGGACTGCCCGTCACGGACGCGGCATCGGCAGAGAAGGCCGCCGCCGTCATGCATGCAAAGGGAGTGGGCAAGCTCATCGTCACCATGGGCAGCAAGGGCGCGCTCATCTGCGAAGGCGGTCCCGCCGTCTTTGTTCCGGCCCATAAGGTAAAGGCAGTGGACACCACCGCCGCCGGCGACACGTTCTGCGGCGGCCTCTGCGTAGCCATCGCGGAAGGAAAGGACCTCAAGGCCGCCACGGAATTCGCCACCGCGGCATCGGCCCTCACCGTCCAGAAGATGGGCGCCCAGAATTCCATCCCGTTCAGAAAAGATTTAAATATTTAAAAATAGACAGGTTATGTTCATCGTCGGTAATTACGCTCTGGCAGTCATCTTCTGCTTCATCACCATGCTGTGCTGGGGTTCCTGGGGCAATACCCAGAAACTCGCCGCCAAAAGCTGGCGCTACGAACTCTTTTACTGGGACTATGTGATTGGAATGGTCCTGTTCTCCCTGCTGCTGGCCTTCACGGCGGGCAGCATCGGCAGCGAGGGCCGTCCGTTCCTCCAGGACCTGGGACAGGCAGACTGGTCCAGCATCGGCTGGGTGCTCCTGGGCGCCGTGGTCTTCAACGTTTCCAACATCCTGCTGTCGGCCTCCATCTCCATCGCCGGCCTGGCCGTGGCCTTCCCGCTGGGAGTGGGCATCGCCCTGGTGATGGGGGTGCTGAACAACCTCCTGCTGCATCCGACGGAGGGGCAGAACACCACCCTCCTCTGGATTGGCGTAGCCCTGGTGGTCATCGCCGTCATCTGCAACGGCGTCGCTTCCGGCCAGGTGTCCAACGAGCAGAGAGACCCCCGGCAGAACCGCAAGGGCATCATCCTGGCCATCCTGGCCGGCCTCATCATGTCCTTCTTCTCCGCGCTGGTGTATAACGGCGTAGACCTGGCCGATTTCCGGAGCCCCGCCGCCGGCAAACTCACCCCCTACACCGCCATGGTCATCTTCTCCGTCGGCGTTTTCCTGAGCAACATCATCGTCAATACGCTGGTGATGAAAAAGCCCTTTGTGGGAGAGCCCGTCACTTACAAGCAGTACTTCCAGGGCAGCACCGGGACGCACCTCGTGGGCATGCTGGGCGGGGCCATCTGGGCCCTCGGCACATCCCTCAACTACATTTCGGCCGGAGAGGCGGGCGCTGCCGTCTCCTATGCCCTCGGCCAGGGCGCACCCATGATTGCCGCCATCTGGGGCGTGTTCATCTGGAAGGAATTCAAGGGCGCATCCAAGAAGGTGTACGGCCTGCTGGGCATCATGTTCGCCCTGTTTGTCGCCGGACTCGCCTGCATCGTGGTCGCCGGCATGTAAAAGGACCGGACTATGAAAAGACTATTCTACTGCCTCCTGTCCCTGCTGCTGTGCTGGACCGCCGTGGCCCAGAACAGGACGGTGACCGGCGTGGTTACGGACGAAAGGGGGGAACCGCTCACCGGTGCAGCCCTCGTCAGCGGCAAGAGTTACGCCATCACAGACGAAGCCGGACGATTCAAGCTGGAAGCCTCCCAGGGCGCCACGGTCACCGTTTCCTTCCTGGGCTATGAAGACTATGTCTTCACCGTCAACGGACCGGCTTCCCTCACCATCCGCCTGGAGCCTTCGGCCGCCACCATGCTCAACGAATCGGTGGCCATCGGCTATGGTAAAACCACCAAGAAAGAGGTCACCGGCGCTGTCGTGAGCCTGAAAACGGAAGACCTGGACAAGGGTTCCTTCACCTCCGCGGCCGGCATGCTGCAGGGAAAGGTGGCCGGCCTCACCGTCGTCAACCCGGACGGCGGAGACCCCAACGCCTCCTACCAGTTCCTCCTGCGCGGCACCAACACCCTCAGTGCCGGCCAGGGACCGCTGATTATCATCGACGGGGTGGCCGATGCCGATGTCCGCAACATCAACTTCCAGGAAGTGGAATCCATTGATGTGCTCAAAGACGGTTCCGCCTCAGCCATTTACGGCACCCGCGGCACCAACGGCGTAGTCATCATCACCACCAAACGGGCCAAGAGCGGCACCACCTCCGTGCAGTACGACGGACAGGTTTCCGTGCAGGCCGTCCAGTCCCGGGCCCTGCCCATGACCGCCGAGGAGTTCGAATACACCATCCGGAACTATGCCCCCGGCAAGACCGGCTCCCTGTATGGCCACGACACAGACTGGTTCAAGGAGATTACCCGCACCCCGGTGAGCCACAAGCACAACCTGGCCATCGCCGGCGGCACGGAGAAATTCAGCCACCGGACCGTCCTCAACGTGGAACAGAACCAGGGCCTGCAAATCCGGAACGAGGCGTCCAAGTACCTGTTCAAGACCAACATCACCCAGAAACTCCTGGAAGGATGGCTGGACATGGACTACAACATCAGCTACGTCAAGCGCCTCTCCTCGCCCGCCAACTACGGCGCCTTCCGCCAGGCGTTCATGCGGAACCCCACGGAGCCCGTCTATGACCCCAAGGCCACCCTCTACGGCGGCTACTTCACGCTCACGGAGTCGGACTACACCAACCCCGTCGCCATGATTAACGAACGCGAGGCCCGCAACGAGACCTCCACCCTGGCGGTGAACCTCCGCGCCACGCTGAACATCCTGCCCGTCAAGGGGCTCAAGTGGGACAACTTCGTCAGTTACAGCGACGAAAAGTACTCCGGCCAGGAATACAAGACCTCCTTCTACCCCAGCAGCGTGGGCAAGAAGGGCGTGGCCTATACCTCGGCCAATGCCTATGACGATTTCCAGTGGGAAAGCACCCTGCAGTACTCCAACACCTTCGGCGGCCATTCCATCCAGGGCATCCTGGGCTATACCTGGCAGCGGAAGATGAACTGGGAGTCCAGCATGGAGAACTACGGATTCGACTCGGACTTCTACAAGTTCAACGACATGGGCTCCGGTACGGCCCTCAAGGAAGGACTGGCCGACCTGGGCACCTACCGTTCCTCCAGCCGCTATATCGCCTTCTTCGGCCGCGCCATCTGGAACTACAGGGAGAAATACCTGGCTTCCGTGTCCCTCCGCCGCGACGGTTCCACCCGCTTCGGAAAGGACCATAAATGGGGCTGGTTCCCGGCCGTGAGCCTGGGCTGGCGCATCACCGAAGAGCCGTGGATGGAAGACATCGGGTGGCTGAACGAGCTCAAGCTCCGCGCCGGCTTCGGCGTCACCGGCAACCAGGACTTCTCCAACTACAAGTCCCTCATGCTCATGTCCACCGGCACCAGTTTCTACTATAACGGAGAGTGGATCAACAGCTACGCCCCCGCCTCCAATGCCAATCCCAACCTGGGCTGGGAGCGCAAGAACGAGTTCAACGTGGGCGTGGACTTTTCCTTCCTGGACAACCGCATCGGCGGTACGCTGGACTATTACTACCGCCTAACCACAGATCTGTTGTACGAATACAACGTGCCGGTTCCCCCGTACGACTACAAGACCCTGTTCACCAACGTGGGCTCCATCAGCAACATGGGTGTGGAACTCACCCTGTACGCTACGCCCGTCAAGACCCGGGACTGGAACTGGAGTATGAGCCTCGTGGCCGCGCACAACCGGAACAAGCTCATCAAGTTCACCAACGAGGAATTCCAGAACCAGGAATACCATATCGGCTGGATCGCCACGCCCGTGGGCGCCAACGTGCAGCGCCTCATCGAAGGAGAAAGCCTGGGATCCTTCTACGCCCCTGTCTGGGACCACGTGGGAGCGGACGGCTCCGACGTCCTGCAGGACGAATTCATGGGAAAGGTGCCGGAAGCCAAATGGACGCGCATCGGCTCGGCCTATCCGGATCTTACCCTGGGCTGGAGCAACACCCTACGTTTCCGTGAATGGACGCTGAGCATGACCCTCCGCGGAGCCATCGGCGGAAAGATATTCAACTCATACAGAGCTAATTACGAGAGTCTTCAGCAAATTGGCCTGCGGAATATCCTGTCTTCCTGGCTGGACCACACGGACTACAAGGGAGAAATCCGCTACTCCAGCAAGTACATTGAAGACGCCTCGTACCTGAAACTGGACAATGTCTCCCTGAGCTACGACCTCCCGCTGTCGAACAAGTACCTGCATGGCGCCCGCGTCTTTGTCTCCGGACAGAACCTCCTCTGCCTCACCGGCTACAAGGGCGTAGACCCGGAAGTGAGCCTCAGCGGCCTCACCCCCGGCATTGAAAGCACCAGCTACTATCCGCGCACCATGACCTTCACCCTGGGAGCCACCCTTTCCTTCTAAACGGACACGGTATGAAAAAGATTCTTTATATGGTTATGGCAGGCCTGCTGAGCCTGAATGCCTGCACCAATCTGGACGAAGAGATCTACTCCAAGATCGCAAAGGAGAATTTCTTCACTACCGAAGAGCAGTTCGTGAAGTATTCCGCCCGCGCTTATTCCACCCTGCAGCACTGGGGGACGGAAAAGAGCCTGTGGACCTTTGTCATCCAGAACACCAACGAGGTGTGCGTGCCGGTCAATCCCAACGGCGGCTGGTGGGACGACGGACGCTACAACGAAGTCCACGTCCACAACATCCCCTCCAGCAACCGCCTGCTGGAAATGGCCTGGGAATACTGGACCAACGGGGTCACCGCCTGCAACGACGTGCTGGACACCTTTGAGGACGTGGAAAAGGACTTCGAGGCCAAGAAACGCGTGATTGCAGAGATAAAGGTGCTGCGGGCCTATTTCTACATGTGCGGAATAGACAACTGGGGCTCGGTCCCCTTCTCCGTCACCAAGAAAGAGAAAGGCTACCCGGAGAAAAAAGACCGCGCCTTCATGTTCGACTTCATCGTGAAGGAGATCACGGAAAACCTCCCGTTCCTGCAGGAAGAGCCCACCCCGGAATACTACGGCCGCATCACCCAGGGCACCGCGTACGCCATCCTGGCCAAGATGTACCTGAATGCGGAAAAATGGGTGGGAAAGGCTATGTGGGCCGAAGCGGAGGCCGCCTGCAACGCCATCATCTCCAAAGGCCATTATTCGCTGGCTCCGGACTACAAGGACAACTTTGAGGTGAACAACGAAAACTGCCCGGAGCAGCTCCTGGCCATCCCCTACAGCACCGTCTACACCACCAGCGACCACCACGCTTTCCTCATCTACATGTCCACCCTCCCGGCAGACCTCTGCCGCCCCATGGGCATCAATGCGGACGCCTGGGACGGGCTCTGCGGCGAACCGGACTTCCTGGCAAGCTACGACCCGGCCGACACCCGCAAGGAGGATACCTGGCTGTACGGGCAGATGTATGACAAGGACGGGAAAGCGCTGGAACTGGAGCCCGGCGTCCCTTACATCATCGACCCGGACATGCCGGAGAGCGTCTATGGCAAGGATGCCCGCCGGACGGCCCTGCAGGGCGCCCGCATCGGCAAATGGACCTACCAGGACGACGGCCGTCTCACCGGCGGCCAGGTGGGCATGGACAACGATTTCTTCCTCATCCGCTATGCCGATGTGGTGCTCATGTACGTGGAAGCGCTGGTGCGCCAGCACAAGGAGGCGGAAGCCGCCAATGTGGCCGGCTTCAAGGCCATCCGCCAGCGGGCCGGCCTGGCTCCCATGACCGCCTCGGAACTCACCCTGGACAACCTGTACTGGGAACGCGCGCACGAGCTGGCCATCGAAGGCTGGCAGCGCCAGGACATGATCCGCTTCGACAAATACCTGCAAGCCTGGTGGGCCAAACCCGAAAAATCCGAGAGCGACCTCACGCTTCCCTTCCCCAAGAGCGCAGTTGCCGCCAATCCTAACCTGAAATAAGATGAAACGCATTTCCTTCCTCATAAGCCTCTGCCTGCTGGTGGCAGCCTCCTGCGGCCCAAAGCCCCTGGAAATCACCCGCACCCAGCTCAAAGACAAGATTGCCGGTGCCTGGATTGGCCAGATGGTGGGCAACATCTACGGGCTGGAGTATGAAAACAAGTTCGTGGACGAGCCCGGAGAAGGCCCCTTCGTCTTCAACAAAGGAATGAAGAAGATGGCCGACGTGGACGGCGCTTTCTCGGACGACGACACGGACGTGGAATACCTCTACCTGATGATGATGGAGAAGTACGGAGTGGATCCCACCTACGCCCGGATCAAGGAGCGGTGGATGTACCACATCCGGGACCGGGTGTGGCTCGCCAACCGGGCCGCCCTGGGCCTCATGCACTATGGTTTCGCCCCGCCTTACACCGGCAAAAAGGAATACAATCCGCACTGGTTCCAAATTGATCCTCAGCTGATTAACGAAATCTGGGCCTATACCGCGCCGGGCATGCCGGACTATGCCGCCGGCATCTCCGACTGGGCCGCCCGCATCACCTCCGACGACTGGGCCGCCTCCCCCACCGTGGTGTACGGGGCCATGTACTCCGAAGCCTTCTTCGAGAGCGACATCCCCACCCTCATCCGCCACGCCAAGGAGTACCTGCCCCTGGAAGACCGTTTCCGCGCCGTCATGGACGAATGCATCGACCTGCATAAACGCTATCCGGACGACTGGAAGGCCGCCCGCAAAGTGATGGCCGACGAACTGTACTTCAACGAGCCCGAGATTACCCGCAGCATCTGGAATGCGGACCTGAACGGTGCCATGGGCATCCTGTCCCTGCTGTACGGAGACGGAGACATTGAGAAGACCCTCAACATAGGCTGCGCCCTGGGCTTCGACTGCGACAACCAGACGGCCACCATCTGCGGCCTCCTGGGGGTCATCAACGGCGTGGAGTCGGTCCCCACAGACCGCGCCATGCCCTTCGAGCACTGGAAAAAGCCCTTCAACGACCGCTACATCAACGTCACCCGCTACGACATGCCCGACGCCTCCATCGAAGACCTCATCGAGCGCACCGTGGTGCTGGCCGAAAAGAACATCCTGGCACGCGGAGGCAAGGTACGGGAAGAAAACGGCGAGAAGATCTACACCATCAACACCAAGGCCCGGTTTATGGTCCCGGAAGAGGGCGACGGCTCGGTATCCCTCCCCGCAGAGCGCGGACGCAACCTGGCCCCGGAGGCCGCCGAAATCCTGGCCCTGACCCGCGAAACCGACCGCGCCACCCTGGACTCCTGCTGGCTCACCATCCCGGAAACCTACCGCGCCTATACCGTCGATGTCATCAATGACGGCGTGGTGGGCGGCCCGCATGCGGCTTTCTACTCGCTGGGCAGCAAATCCAACGCGCCCAAGCGGGACTACTTCGGCTACCGCTGGGACGAGCCCATCACCACCGGCATGGTTTCCTTCCACTACGGTCCGCTGGAGGAGTTCGGCGGCTGGTACAGCAACCTGCATCCCGAATACCTGGACGAAAACGGGGAATGGCAGCCCCTGGAGGCCACCGTCACGCCCGACTGGCCCTCCAGCGACGAAGTCTTCATCCAGCCGCACAACGGGGAATTCATCTTCACCTTCCCCAAGGTGACCACCCGAGCCATCCGCGTCATCGGGGACGACGCCCTTCTCACCCACTGGCACAAGTACACCAAAGACGTATCGGCCTTCATTTCCATTACCGAACTGCAAGTGTATGAAGCTGAGTAGTTTACTTCCCATTTTAGCCCTGGCCCTGGCCTGTGCTTCCCCGGCGCCCAAGACCCCGGAGCGCGTCACCATGGGCAAGGATGCCCTCCTGGACAAGATCAGGGGCGGCTGGGCCGGCCAGACTATCGGCGTGGTATACGGCGCCCCTACGGAGTTCAAGTTCTGCGGCACCCTCATCCCCGAGGAGATTCCCATCGGCTGGGGCGAAGGGTACGTCAAGCACTGGTGGGACCGCAAGCCCGGCCTCTTTGACGATGTGTACAACGACCTCACCTTTGCGGAAGCCTTCGAAGAGCTCGGCCTGGACGCTTCGTCAGAGGACCTGGCCCTGCGCTTTGCCTATGCGCCCTACCACCTGGCCCATGCCAACCAGGCCGGCCGGTACAACGTGCGAAGGGGCATCCTGCCGCCGGAGTCCGGCCACTGGATGAACAACCCCCATGCCGACGACCTGGACTTCCAGATCGAGGCCGATTTCGTGGGCCTCATGGCGCCCGGCATGCTGCCCTCGGCCCTTGACATCGCTTCCCGCGTGGGACATATCATGAACAGCGGCGACGGCTTTTACGGCGGGGCTTTCGTGGCCGGCCTGTACAGCGCCGCCTTCATCGAAAAAGACCCGGCCCGCATTGTGGACATGGCGCTGGAAGCCATCCCCGAAGAGAGCACCTTCTGGCAGTGCATCAACGACGTGCGCCGCTGGCACCGGCAGTATCCCTCCGACTGGAAGGCCTGCTGGTTCGAGGTCCTGAAGAAATGGGGCCTGGATACCGGCTGCCCCAAGGGCGTGTCCCTGAGCTTCGACATCGACGCAAAACTGAATTCGGCCTATGTGGCGATGGGCCTGCTGTACGGCGGCGGGGACTTCGGCCGCTCCATGGAGATTGCCACCCGCTGCGGGCAGGACTCCGACTGCAACCCGGCCACCGTGGGCGGCGTGCTGGGCGTGGTGCTGGGCCTGGAGGGCATTCCCGCCTTCTGGAAAGATCCGGTCATGGAAATCTGGGACCTGGACTTCGAGGGGACGGACGTATCCCTCTCCAAGGGCAGCCGCTATTCCTTCAGCCATGCGCTGCAGCTGATTGCCAAAAACGGCGGAGAAGTACTTGACAGCGAGGTAGTTATCCCTACCGGAAAGCCGCAGGTCCTGCCGCTGGAGCAGAATTTTGTCCATACCTATCCGCTGTGCCGCGAACAGAAGGACGAATGGATGAGCGGGGAATATGCATTCGACTTCAAGGGCAACGGCTTTGTCATCTGGGGCAACCTCGTGTGCCTCAGGGGCATATCGGCCGACTATGCCGCCCGCGTCTCCAAAAAGCATGTGGGCAGCGAAGTCTTCGCCCTGGCCGAAGAGGACGACGACTACGTAGCGGAAATCGAGGTCTGGATTGACGGAGAACTGGACCAGGTATCCGTCCTTCCCATGAAAGGCACCTCCCGGAAGCTGGAGCCCGCCTGGAAGTACGGTCTGCCGGAAGGGGCGCACCATGTGAAGATGGTATGGCGCAATCCCCGGCCGGAGACGTACCTGCTCCGCATCAACGCCATCCAGTACTACAGCGAAAAACAGAATACGGACACCTATTACCACAACTAAGCGATGAAACGTCTGCTCACAATCCTGTCCCTCGTCACGTTGGCCGCCTGCAGCCAGGCGCCGGCCGTGCCCTATGGGGAGGACATCACCCTGGACCCGGCCACCCTCATGGACAAGGTCCGGGGCGGCTGGTACGGCCAGACCATCGGATGCACCTACGGCGGCCCCACCGAGTTCAAGTACAAGGGCGGCCTCATCATGGAGGAGATTCCCATCCCCTGGTACGACGACTACATCTACGACACCTACATCGAGGACCCCGGCCTGTATGACGATGTCTACATGGACCTCACCTTCCTGGAGACCATGCTCAGGGAAGGCCTGGACGCGCCCGCAAGCGCCTATGCCAACGCCTTCGCCCATGCGGACTACAAGCTCTGGCACGCCAACCAGGCCGCCCGTTACAACATCCTGAACGGGCGCGGCGCCCCGGAAAGCGGCCACTGGAAGTACAACCCCCATGCAGACGACATCGACTTCCAGATCGAGGCCGATTTCATTGGCATGCTCTATCCGGGCCAGGTGAACAAAGCCTCGGAGCTGAGCGACCGCATCGGCCATATCATGAACTACGGAGACGGCTGGTACGGAGGCGTTTACATTGGCGCCATGTACTGTCTGGCCTATGTCTGCAACGACATTCCCACCATCGTCACCGAAGCTCTGAAGACCATCCCGGAAGGGACCAAGTTCCACAGCACCATCGCCGACGTGGTCAAGTACTGGAAGCAGTACCCCGACGACTGGAAGCAGTGCTGGTTCGAGGTGACCAACCGCCATGCCAACGACGTGGGCTGCCCTGAAGGGGTCTGGAACGGATTTGACATTGACGCCACCATCAATTCGGCCTTCGTGGTGATAGGCCTGCTCTATGGCGGGGGCGATTTCCTGAAGACCATGGACATCGCCACCCGCTGCGGCAACGACTCCGACTGCAACCCTGCATCGGCCGCCGGCATCCTGGGCGTGATGTACGGCTACGACGCCATCCCCGACGAGTGGAAGAAAGGCGCCGAACGCATCAAGGACATCCCCTTCCCCTACACCTCCCTCTCGCTGGAGGAGGTATGCCAGGCCAACTACAATCTGCTGCTTTCCTGCAACGGAAAAGCCGGGGACGGCATCTTGTTTACGGTAGAGGCCCCCGTGCCGGTCCGCTATGAACAGAGTTTCGAAGGCATCCTGCCCGTGGAAAAGCGGGTGCTCAAGAAGGCGTTCACCACTTCGGTGGACCTCCCTTTCCGGGGAAGCGGCATCGTGGTGGAAGGCAGCGTCCGGAAGACCGGCCATGCCGACGACAGCTATGTGGCGTCCGTGACGGCCCTCCTGGACGGGGTGGAAGTGGAAAGTTTTTCCATGCCCATCGACTATATCAAACGGAAGTATGAGATTTTCAGCGCCTATGGTTTTGACAGCAGGAAGCATGTCCTTACCCTCCGCCTGAACAATCCCCATCCCGATTATGAACTGTATGCTTCAGAAATGGTTGTTTATGATGAAAAGTAGCGGTTTCCTTTGCATCCTGGGGGCCCTTCTGGTCCTCACCTCCTGCGGCTGTTCCAAGAAACGGGTACTGCCGCCGGTGACCCCGCCGGATCCGGCGGAGACCTTCCAGCGCTATGTCAAGGACCAGGAGCTGAGCAGCCAGACCCTGCATGAGTACATCAAGTACTCGGTCTTCCTGCCGGACGACTATGCCACCGCCACGGATACCCGCTACCCCGTGGTGTACATGCTGCACGGCCTGGGGGACGACCACAATTCCTGGAACGGGAATTACCTGCATGCCAACCGGAAGATCCAGGAGCTGGAAAGCCAGGGCCTGGGCAAGATGATTTACGTGTTCCCGCAGGGATACGCCAGCTATTACTGCAACTTCTACGACGGCTCCTACAATTATATGGACATGTTCGTCCATGAACTCATTCCGCTCATCGACAGCCGGTACCGGACCATTCCCGACAAGCTGCACCGTGCGGTCACCGGCTATTCGATGGGCGGATTCGGAGCCTGCGCCCTGGCGGAGAAGCATCCCGAGCTGTTCAACGCCTGCGCGCCGCTGTCCATGTCGGTCCGCACGGACTGGCAGTACCTGGAAGAGTCCCAGAAAGGCTGGAACAACCAGTGGGGCATCATCTTCGGCGGCGTGGGCCAGAGCGGCGAAGGCCGTCTGACGGACTACTACAGGCAGCACTGCCCCCTCCATTATTTTAACGCGGCCAACCAGGCGCAGCTTTCCACGGTGCACTGGTACTTCATCTGCGGCGACGACGAGGAGAACCTCCTTTACGCCAACGACGAGCTCCACTGCGTCCTCCGGGACAACGGCTATGCGCATGAATACCGCGTAGTGGACGGAGGGCACTCCTCGTCGGTGTGGATGCCCGCCCTGAACGAGGTGCTGCCCTTCTTCGACTACTGGATGAGCGGCGGCAGCCTCTGGAGCCCCGAAGTGAAAAAGGAGCCCGCTCCCGCCGAAGCGGAAGCGGAAGAAGACGGAAGCTGGGCCTCTCCCCAGTATAAGGAGAAAGGCGAAGGGACGGCCCTTTACATCGCCTTTGACGAGACCCTCCCCGCCGAACATCTCAAGTACCTTTTCGCCGCCCTTCAGACCAGGGCCGACAAAGGCTATATCTTCCTTCCCTGCCCGCTGGCGGAAAAGAGCCTTTCCCAGTGGATGGAGGACTGGGAAGCCCGCTACAAGGTGACCGGCCGGCAGGTGCTGGGCCTGGGAAAAGGCGCCGCCGAGGCGCTGGCCCTCCCCGCCGGCACTTTCTCCCGCCACTATTTCATCCATCCCGAAGTGGACGGTTCCGCCCGCGTGGTCAAAGACCAGTGCATCTATTTTGCGGGCACGGACCTTTCCGGCAACTATCATGGAATGAACAATTTATATAATCTTTGCAAAAAGAGGGAAGCCCAGTTCGAGTACCGGGTGGTGAAAGGAAGCCGGGACCCGCTATGGGACACCCTCTCCAGTCTGGAAACTATTTATTCTCAACTCATTTATTAACCCATTAATTACTTAGCTTTATGAAAAAAGTTCTTTTCGCCCTGATGGCTGTCCTGATGGTCGCAGCCGTTTCCTGCAAGAAGGATGAACCCACCATCAAGAAGCGCCTCACCATGTGCGGCGACGAGTGGGACAAGTATGTCTTCACCTATGGTGCGGACGGCAAGGTCTCCCTGGTGAACCGCAACGAAGGCGAGCGCACCTGGACCTTCACCTGGGCCGGCAATGTAGGCACCGCCAAGTACGTGAAGGAAGGTGAAAACCTGGACCCTTGGGTATTCACCCTGGGCAACAACGGTTTCCTCTCCACCCTCGCCAACGAATGGGGTGACACCTGGGGCTTCACCTATGATGCCGCCGGCTACCTCACCAAGGTGGTGCGCGTAGACAAGGACAACGCCCTCAAGTCCAACTGCACCTGGGAAAACGGCGACCTCAAGAAGTGGTCCCGCATGACGGACGACGGCGAGCAGTGGAAAATCCAGAGCTTCCTGACGGATGAGAACGTGGCCGGCATCTTTGCCGACGCGACCGACAAGGCCGACGTTCCCCGCTGGATCTTCGAAATCGGCCTCTGTGGCAAGCCTTCCAAGCACCTGCTGGACCAGGCCGCCTGGGAAGGCAGCGATGCCATCGCCGTCCACACCTATGAGAAGGACGCCGACGGCTTTGTGACCAAGGTGAACAAAGTGTACGACGGCGGCGATCCCGAAATCTACGAATACAAGTGGGAATTGATCAAGTAAGTTCCCTGCTCATCCGACAGACAGCTCCCTGGCTCCCAGGGGGCTGTTTTTTTTTGCTAAGGTGGGGAAGAAGTGTTATATTTGTACGATTGTAGCAAACATTTTCTATGGACACGTTAAAAAGGACCAAAATCAAGGCGCTCCTTGCTCAGGAGCCGGGTGCGGAGGTGCTGGCCAAAGGCTGGGTGCGCACCAAACGGGGCAACAAACAAGTGAAATTCATCGCCCTCAACGACGGTTCTACCATCAATAATATCCAGATTGTCGCCAATACGGAGCTCATCAGCGAAGACATCCTCAAGCGGGTGACCACCGGGGCCTCCCTGGCCGTGAAGGGCCAGCTGGTCTCCTCCATGGGCAGCGGCCAGGCCGTAGAGATCCAGGCCTCGGAGATAGAGGTGCTGGGAGACTGCGACCCCATGCGCTTCCCCCTCCAGAAGAAAGACACCACGCTGGAGTATCTCCGCAGCGTAGCGCACATGCGCCTCAGGACCAACACCTTCGGGGCGGTGCTCCGCATCCGCAACGCCATGGCCTTCGCCATCCATAAGTTCTTCAACGAGAAGGGTTTCGTGTACCTGCACACCCCGCTCATCACCGAGTCGGACGCAGAGGGCGCCGGAGACATGTTCCAGGTGACCACGCTGGACCTGAAGAACATTCCGCTGGACAAGAAGGGCAACGTGGACTTCGGCAAGGACTTCTTCGGGAAGAAGACCTCCCTCACCGTTTCCGGCCAGCTGGAAGGGGAGCTGGGCGCCACCGCCGTCGGAGAAATCTACACCTTCGGCCCCACCTTCCGCGCAGAGAATTCCAACACCCCGCGCCACCTGGCG
>JAEEGL014284606.1_pt1 | contig 22283 bp, 20 predicted proteins | sample 9134231 | NCBI WGS metagenome assembly JAEEGL01 (sample SAMN16246548, study PRJNA631951) | gut metagenome | biome: gut microbiome; feature: rumen; material: fiber-attached | host: Bos | place: Iran: Karaj | collected 2018-10 | reverse complement strand
TGCTGAAGCCACCCTTAAGGAGCTTAGCGATGTCGATCTGGCAGCAGGTCATGGTCAGAGTATAGAAGTCCATATCGTGGATATGTATGTCTCCGTCCTCGTGAGCCTTTACGTGCTTGGGATCGATGACATACATCTTATAGAATTCCTTAGCGCCTTCGGAACCGTACTTAAGCATGGTTCCCATAGCGGTGTTTCCGTCGATGTTGGCGTTCTCGCGCTTGATGTCGTTGTCCTTGGCATCCTTAAAGGTAAGGTCTTCATATATCCTCATGAGCTTGGTGTTCATGTCACGAGCTCTGGTACGCTCTGCTCTGTAAAGGATGTACTCCTTAGCAGTTCTGGCGTGTCCGTTCTCGATGAGGACCTTCTCTACTGCGTCCTGTATCTGTTCAACTGTAGGCACCTGATTGTGACATACATCTATGAGGTATTCTTCTACCTCCTTGGCTATTTCAAGGGAGAGGTCATGATCCCTACCCCCAAGAACTTGTGCTGCCTTGAAAATCGCGTCGGCAATCTTATTGATATCGTAATCAACGGTACGGCCGTCGCGCTTTACTATTTTCTTGATTCCGTCCATGGATAGCTCCTTTCATTATTCAGCCTCAGATTTCGCGGCAAAATACCACAACATCTTGTGGCTCGCTTCCTACTATACTACCAAACTTAGGGTCTGTCAACAACTTTTTTTGAAGGCAAAAACCCGTCTGAAGCCTTGATTTTCCAAGCATGTTTACATAAAATTTTCGATAGTAAATCAAAAAAATTTTGTATACTTTTTGAGTTGCCTGCGGCTTACCATACACTATATGTAGGTATTTGGATGCATGCGGGGGTGTAAAGGCAGGCGCGGGGGGGCTTCCTTTGTTCGTACCTTTGGCTTGAATTTGAGGGCAAAGGTACGGGCGGCCGTACCTTTGGCAGACTTTTCGCCCTAAAGGTACGAGTTTTAGCCTTGCTCAGGCGCTTAAAAAAGGTGTTTCGTACCTTTGCCTGTTTTAGGGAGCAAAAGGTACGGTGCTTTCGTGATAAGTTACGTACCTTTTATGGTTTACAAAGAACAAAGGTACGGCGACCGTACCTTTTCATGCTTTTGGCGGCCAAAGGTACAAGATTGGTGCCCCGCCCCAGGCGGGGCTTCCTTTATAATATACGGTCAACTTCGCTCCCATGAGCGGAGTTTCCTCATTAGTACTTTTGCCATGATTAGTTTGCTGAAAGTACTAATTGGTACTTTCAGCAAACTAATCGCCTTAAAGGTACCAATTTTTAGGGGGATCGGGGGGTGATCAAGGGGTATTTCAAGGTTTTGCTGTCATACAAGCTGAAATGTACCAAAATCCAGGAGAAAAGTTGGTACATTTTGCGGTTTTAAAAGGCCAAAAGTACCAACGCCATCCAAGCCTCGCCGGGCCACCGGAAAAGTACCAGTTTTCACATAAAAAAATAGTACTTTTGATCTTTTTTCAAGGTCAAAAGTACCAAGGCCCGCCAAGCCAGCCATCCATCCATCACTTATTGATGATCAGCTCCGGCAGAGATCTTTTGGGAACGTATTGAGTGTCGCCTTCTCTGTAGTAAGCGGTGCTGCCTGATTCGGGGAGATCCGTCAGGACCACTTCTTCGGCGGCTTTGCCCAGAGCCAGGATGAGCTTGGGCAGAAAGTTGGGAGCCAGATCCAGGGCGGCCCTCACCTCTTCTGCAACGATGGCGCCCAGCATGCAGCCGTTCAGGCCCATCTCGCAGGCGGCCAGCATCATGGCTTCGGCGACGATTCCTACGTCTATATCATATATGTTGTGATTTTTGACCACGTCGGTGTCGCAGCAGATGACGATGTAGGCGGTGGGCTCGTTGCCAGCGTAAGGCAGCTTGACGTCTTTGAGAAGGCCTGCCCACCTGGTGCACTTAAACACCTTCTCGTTGGTTTCGTGGTCTGCGGAAAGGTAGTATTTCAGGGGCTGTTTGTTGGCGCCGGAGGATGTGAATCTCGCCACGTCCACCAGGCTTTCCAGGGTCTCTCTGGAGATCGGGCAGTCACCCCGGAAGTTTCTGTAACTTCTGGCTTCCACAACCAGGTCTTTGATCATCGGTCGGTCCCTCCTTTATTTATAGTATTCATCGCGAAGAATTGACATGAGGTTCAGGTCGATGTAACGACCGTCTTTTTTGCCGCCGTGGCGCATGCATCCTTCGTCGGTGAGGCCCACCTTCAGATAGAGGTTGTGGGCTTTTTCGTTTCCGGTCATGTAGTCCAGGGTGACTCGCTCGCACTTCATGTCGTCGAAGGCCCAGCGAAGGACGGTCCTGAAGGCGTCTTCGCCCAGACCCAGGCCGCGGAGGCCCACCTCGCCTATGTAGATCCTGGTTATATCCAAAGAATCGTAATGCGGATCGATCCTGGAGATGTAGACGCGGCCGATGGGCGCGTCATTGTTTTTCATGCAGATAGTGAGGTCCATCTGGGTCGGATCCTCTGCCCTGCCCCGGATCTCGTCGGCCACTTCCATGAAGTCGCGGCCCTCGTTTATGGTGAAGAACTCCGTGACTTCCGGTTTGGTCTCCCAGTAGGCGAAGACTTCCCAGTCCGCCTCCATGGTCTCTCTGATATATACTTTTTCGCCTTCCACCTTCATATCAAAAGTCCTCTTCTTCTCTTTCAATGTGGGTGCCGTCTTTTTGCTCCAGGGAGCGGATGACCTCGTCGATGGAGACGCCCTCTCCGTGGGCGATGGCGGCCAGATCGTCGTACTCGTATTTTTCGCGGTTTATGCCGTAGCCGGTGGAGCGCTTCTGGCGGATCTCGCCGAAGGGTGTGTCCACAGTGACAACCTCGCGCTTCAGGGCGTAGCGCTTGCTGATGTTTTCGCGGATGCCCAGGGTCGTGGTGTACTTGAAGATGGCCTCCACCATCTCAGGGCGTTTTTCCTCGCGGCACATGACGGTGAGGACGATGCCCGGGCGGAACTTTTTCATGTGGACGGAGGTGGTGTAGACCTCCACTGCTCCCAGCTCAAAAAATCTGTCGCAGGCGAATCCTATCCTCTCGGGGGTCATGTCGTCCAGGTTCACGGTGAGCTCCACGATCTTGTCGGTGCCGCCCTCTTCCTCGCCCAGAATGGCGCGGACTGCGTTAAGCTGAGGGAAGTCCTTCTTTCCGAAGCCGTAGCCGATGGCCTCCGTCTTCATGATGGGCTGCTCGCAGAAATCTTTTGCAAAAAACTTCAGCACGGCTGCTCCTGTGGGGGTGCACATTTCGCCTTTCAGGTCGCCTGCGTAGGTGGGGATACCCAAAAGGATGTTGGCCGTCGCCGGCGCGGGCACCGGCAGGATCCCGTGGGCGCAGTGTACGTGGCCCGCGCCTACTCTCACGGGAGAGCAGACGATGCGGTCAGCCCCGAGTTTCTCCATGAGATAGCAGCAGGCCATGACGTCTGCCACGGCGTCCATGGCGCCTACTTCGTGGAAGTGGATCTCGGTGACGGTGGTGCCGTGAACTTTCGATTCTGCGTCAGCGATTATTTTGTATATGCTTTTGGCGTTGGCCTTCACCCGGTCGGATGCTGTGGTCCCGTCGATGATGGCTTCGATGTCTGCCATGGATGCGTGGTGGTGATGGCCGTGGTGGTGGCCCTCAGCATGGTCATGATCGTGGTGGCCGTCCTCGTGATGATGGCCATGCAGTTCATCATGATCATGAGTGTGCATCTTTGAATGGCCATGTTCATGCTCGTGCACATCCACGCTCTCCTCTTCCTCGCCCTTTACGAGGACGCGGACAGAAGTGCCGGTAACACCCATCTTAAGAGTCTTTTCTATTTTATATTCCACGTCGGGGACAGATAGTGCGTTGAGCTCGGCGGCTATGGCCGCAGGCTCTCCTGCGATCTCAGAAAGTGCTGCTGTCAGCATGTCCCCTGCTGCTCCCATTGAGCAATCTATAAATAATGTTTTCATGTCCTCTCCTTTGGTGCCGAATGTATCAGATGTATCAGAAGTGGCGGCCCGGCCGCCCACGGTTCTATTTCGCCTTCATATGGTTGATCATGGACGCGCTGTAAGCCGCGCCGAAACCATTATCTATGTTCACCACCGTAACCCCTGAGGCGCAGGAGTTCATCATGGCAAGAAGCGCTGTCAGTCCTTCAAAGGATGCGCCATACCCCACGCTGGTGGGAACGGCGATGACCGGGCAGTCTGAAAGTCCGCCGATGACGGAGGCCAGAGCCCCTTCCATGCCTGCGATGGCGATTATCACCGAAGCCTTCATGATCTGATCCATGTGGGACAGTGTCCTGTGAAGACCTGCAACACCGCAGTCATAGGCTCTCTCCACACGGTTTCCCAGGGCTTCAGCCGTAACAGCTGCCTCCTCGGCTACAGGTATGTCGCTGGTGCCGGCGGTCACGATGAGAACGGTTCCCAGACCGTCGGGCTCAGGCATGCCGCCCATGACGCCGATCTTTCCCTGAGGATAATACCTGAAGTCCGGCAGATCCTCAAGAGCCGCCGCCCTTTCCTCATCTATCCTGGTGATCAGTATATGTTCCTGACCGCGGGTCATCATGGCGTCCACTATGGATCTGATCTGCTCCGGAGTCTTACCGGCTCCGTAGATCACCTCCGGCGTTCCCTGCCTTACAGCCCTGTGCATGTCCACCTTGGCGAAGCCCATGTCCACGAAGGGCGCCTTTCTGATCATGACTTCCGCCTCTTCTTCTGAGACGGCGCCCGATTTAAGTCCTTCAATCAAATTTTTTACGTAGTCGTTCATATCTCGCTTTTTCTGTAAACAGGATCCAGGTCCACCTGATCAAAATATAATTTCAGGTTGTCCAGGATGTATTCCTCTTCTCTGTCAAATAGTTCTCTGTCTTCTTCTCTGATCTGCACCAGGGCATTTTTGCCGCGCACGCGGACGCGGAAGTCCCTGAAGCCCAGATCCATCATGAGACCCTCGCAGGTCTCCACAGCCTTTAAAGTCTTATAAAGTATCTTCTGGTCCGTCTGTATGCGTGTGGCAAGGCAGGCATAGGCCGGCTTGTCCCAGGTAAAAAGCCCCGCCTCCTTCGAAAGCACACGTATGTCAGCTTTGGTCAGGCCGCAATCCCTCAGGGGCGACCGCACGCCATACTCTCGAAGGGCGCGGACTCCGGGGCGGTCGCCGAGATCGTCGGAGGCGTTGGTGCCGTCCATGATGACCTCATAGCCGTCCTTCTTTGCGTGTTCGATCAAGGCTCTGAAGATGTGTTTTTTGCAGTAGTAGCAGCGGTCTGCCGGATTGGCTTCAACCACCGGATCCGCCAGTACGTCCAGGTAGATGATCTCCATCGAAGCCCCCAGCTCCGCCGCCAGGCGCCTGGCGTCCTCCAGCTCGAACTCCGGCTGGAAATCCGTCTTGGCGTAGTAGGCCTTGACATCGACGCCGGCATCTACCGCCGCATAGAGCAAATATGACGAGTCCACCCCGCCGGAAAAAGCCAGGGCGACCTTCGGATTTTTTTCAAAAAATCCATACAGCGTATCCATTATTTTATTTCTTCCAAAAGATCGTAGAGCCCGTCCTCTGACAGGACTCCTCTTTTCATGTCAGCCGGGAATGTGCCCGCCTCGTCCAGTTCGAAGTCGGCGCGCCATTCTTTTGCATAATATTCTTCAAGGGTCTTTACGTCGGAATCGAAGTCCTCGTAGCGGTCGCCTTCAAGAGCCTCCGCCACGCGGTCCATGAGCCCTTCCATGTGCTTCACGCGGCCATAGGCGGCCAGGATCTCCAAAGCCTCCAGATACCCATCGAAGCCCTTGCCCACGATGGTCTTGAAGGCGTAGAGGGACACGTAGGAAAACTTCCTGAAGTCCTCGCGCTCGTTGATGTCCGTCAGGTGCACCTCGATGGTGGGAATGTTGACGGCCCTCAGGGCGTCCAGGATCGCCACCGACGTGTGGGTGTAGGCCGCGGCGTTTATGATGATGCCGTCCACATTTTCGTAGGCCTCCTGGATGCGGTCCACGATGGCCCCCTCATGATTGGACTGGAAAAACTCGCAGTCCAGGCCCAGAGCGTCGGCCCTCATCTCGATGAGCCCCTCCAGGTCCTTGAGCCTTCCCTCCCCGTAGAGCTCCGGCTCCCTGATTCCCAGCATGTTCATGCTGGGTCCGTTTATAACTAAGATCTTCATCTAAATCTCCTCCGTTTCCCCGCCAAGGCTCCTGAAATCCTCCCAAAACTCCGGATAGGATTTGGTCACGGCCCCGGCGCCCTCTATCTCAATATCGCCCTCGCAAAAAACTTTCAGGCAGGCTGCCATCATGGCTATGCGGTGGTCTCCGTAGGACTGTACCCGGCCTCCGTGAAGCTTGTATCCGCCGAAGATCTCCAGCCCGTCGGGGCGCTCGTTTACCATGGCCCCCAGGCTCCTCAGAACTTCGGTGATGGCGTGGAGCCTGTCACTCTCCTTGAGCCTCAGGCGTTCTGCGTTCATGATGGTGGTCTTGCCGCTGGCTGCTGCAGCCGCTATGGCAATGGCCGGCACCAGGTCAGGGATATTCCTTGCGTCTATGACCTTGGCTCTCAGATCGTGAGCCGTAACCATGACAGCCGGGCCTTCCCAGGCTATCTCCGCCCCCATTTCGTTAAGTATCTTCAGGATCTCCTTGTCCCCATGGGAAGAATCAGGTCTGAGACCTGTGACTTTGAGACGCGTACCATTCGCACTGGCAGCTCCCATGGCAAGCCAGAAAGCAGCAGCAGACCAGTCGCCTTCCACTGTGTGCTCGCCCTGAAGATGATACTCCTGGCTTCCGGGGATATAGAAGTCACCCGGCTCCTCCTCGATTATCTCGATGCCGCACTGGTTGAGGACCTTGAGTGTCATGTCCACATAGGGTCTGGACTGGATCTCGCCGATGACCCTGAGTTCGCTGTTATCCGGAAGCAAAGGAAGAGCCATGAGGAGTCCCGAAATGAACTGGGAGGACTGATTTCCCGGAAGCTCGAAGATGCCCCCGAAGAGTTGTCCCTCCACATGGAACCTGTCGTTTTCCGGTCTGGTAACCACCATGCCGTGTTCCTTAAGCTGGACCGTCAGTGCCTCCATGGGACGCTCCGGAAGCCGGCCTTCCATAATAAGGTCCGCGCTCAGTCCCAGAGTACCCAGGACGGGCATGACAAATCTGAGGACCGCTCCGCTCTCTCTGACCTTAAGAGGAGTGTCCAGTATGGATGTCTTTCGTGCTATGGCATCAAAGATCTTCTCTGCGCATTCCGCCATGGCGGCCACATCGTCCGCTGTGGTGTTGGGCTCGACGCCGCATTCAGTTTTCGATAATGCCCATGCAAGGATCAGCCGCTCCGCCATGGATTTCGATCCGGGCACCGCGACCTCCCCGCCTATAGGGGCTTTGGTAATTCTCATATTCATATTATGATTATATCTTTTCAGAGGCTCTGAATCAATCACCAGATAGTAATTTTTCTCCACCCCGCAAATAAACAAAAAAAGAAACAGCCCTTGCCTCTTCCCCGATTCCGCAGGAGCAGCCGGAAACACCAAAAGCCCCGAGCAAACAGTTTCGCCCGACACTTGAAACTGTCTGAAGCTTTGGGCGGAGCGCACAAGGAGCGGATAATAAAAACAGCGCAATGCATGCTCGCATGCAATTGCGCTGATTTTTCAGACGCTAAATGGCGAAGACATTGGTGCGCTCCGCCCAAAAGCTGAGTTTTTCAAGTGTCCGAAACTGTGCGAGGGACTTTTCAAGTGTTTCCCTGCGACGAGGACAAGGGAAAGAGGCAAAGGCTGTTTCCCTGTGACGAGGACAAGGGAAAGAGACAAGAGCTATTTCACCCTGTGCTCCGCATCACAATAGCAGCAACGATAGATCTTTCTTTCCTTATCCACAAGCCTGAACTCATGAACGATCTCCTGCTCAACAGAAGTGATGCAACGAGGATTCTTGCACTTAACAACATTCACCAGCTTCTCAGGAAGCTCCATGTGAAGTTTTTTTGCAAGACGATTATCCTCAACGATATTTACAGTGATATTTGAGTCAACATAGCCCAGTACATCATAGTCAAGGTCGATGACTTCGTCGATCTTGATGATGTCCTTCTTACCGTATTTTGCAGAAGAAGCATTCTTGATGAGAGCTACTGTATTGTCGATTTTGCCAAGACCAAGAAGATCATAGATCTGCATGCTCTTGCCGGCTTTGATATGGTCGATTACGATTCCGTTTTTTACTCCGCTGATATCCATTTATATATCCTCACTTTCTGTCCTAAACTATTTCTCGATTCCAAGAAGGAAAAGAATGAGCGCCATTCTGATGTGCTTGCCGCAAAGTGCCTGGAAGAAGTAGCAGGCTCTGGGGTCATCATCAACTTCTACTGAGATCTCGTTTACACGAGGCAGCGGGTGCATGATGGTCAGATCTTCCTTAGCGTTTTCAAGCTTTTCAAGGTTAAGGATGTAACTATCCTTGAGTCTTACGTAATCTTCTTCGTTGAAGAATCTTTCCTTCTGGATCCTGGTCATGTAAAGGATGTCCAGCTCGGGCATTGCGTCTTCAAGGGACTCTGTCTCATAGAATTCAGCGCCTGCCTTATTCATGTTTTCGATAACGTATTCAGGAACCTTCAGTTCATCGGGTGAGATGAGAACGAACTTGATACCTTCATATCTCAGCATGGCTTCGATCAGGGAGTGAACGGTCCTGCCGAACTTAAGGTCTCCGCAAAGGCCGATGGTCAGGTTGTTCAGTCTGCCCTTCTTTCTCTTGATGGTGAGAAGGTCTGTAAGTGTCTGTGTGGGATGGAAGTGTCCGCCGTCACCTGCGTTGATGATGGGAACCTGAGCTCTCTTTGCGGCAACGATGGGAGCACCTTCCTTGGGATGTCTCATTGCGATGATGTCTACGTAGTTTCCGACGGTCATGATGGTATCGGATACGCTCTCGCCCTTGGCAGCAGAGCTGGAGTTTGCGGATGAGAATCCGAGTACGCTTCCGCCGAGTTCAAGCATGGCAGCTTCGAAGCTGAGTCTGGTTCTTGTGGAAGGTTCAAAGAAAAGTGTAGCGAGTTTTTTGTGGTTGCAGATGTCCTCATAGTCTGCATGGTTTGCTACGATGTCATCGGCTGTGGCGATGAGCTTGTCGATCTCTTCTACTGTGAGGTCTGTGATGTTGATCAGGTTTCTTGTGTTTGACATTTGTTTTTCCTTTCAGTTTATATCATCAGTCCGCAGGTCTTTTCTGCGGGCAACTCTTAACTTGTTTATTATTTGTTCATCCAGCTTTCGTCTGAGGGGTCATCTCTGAACTTCAGGATGCGTTCGCGGTCTTCAGCCTTGATATATCCGGTCTCAGCTGCTACCTCTACGAGAGCGTCCAGGTCGCAGAGGCTTACGTTCTTAACGTCCGCTTCCGCCATTCTGTCCAGGCCCTTCTTCATGCCGTAGGTGAAGATGGATGCGATCCCCAGCACGTCAGCGCCGGCTTCTCTCAATACTTTGACGGTTTCGATGGATGAGCCTGCCGTGGAGATAAGATCCTCTACCACGACGACCTTCTGGCCCGGCTCCAGCTTGCCCTCGATCTGGTTCGTCCTGCCGTGATCCTTGGCTGAACCTCTGACGTATCCCATGGGCAGTCCCATGAGGTGACCGGTTATGGCAGCGTGTGCGATGCCTGCGGTGCTGGTTCCCATGAGAACTTCAGCCTCAGGATAATTCTCTTCGATGACTGCCTTTAATCCTTCCTCGACCTTGATCCTGACTTCAGGCGCGGTAAGCGTCAGACGGTTATCGCAGTAGATGGGGCTCTTGATGCCGCTTGCCCAGGTGAAGGGCTCTTCCGGCCTTAAGAACACAGCGCCGATGGAAAGCAGACCCTCTGCTATCTGTCTTTTTCTGTCCATTCTCTCCTCCTTTTTATTCCTCCGGGAAGCAAAACTCTTTGTTATGCTCCTCCGGCTGTACGTCAACGAATTCTCTTACGCATCTTCTGTAGGCTTCCAAAGGATCCTCAGCCTGGGTGATGGGCCTGCCGACTACGATGTAGTCTGAACCCAGTTCCTTTGCCTTGGCGGGTGTCGTGACCCTGGACTGATCGCCCTTGTCTCCGTCCTCGAAGCGGACTCCCGGTGTCACCGTGAGGAATCCCTTGCCCACTGCTTCGTGGACAACTCCTGCTTCAAGGGGCGAACAGACTACTCCGTCAAGTCCTGCTCGATCTGCGTTTCTCGCGTATTCCATGACCACCTCTTCGAGGGGTCTGTCTATCAGTATCTCATTTGTCATGCGCTCCTGGTCTGTGGAAGTCAGCTGAGTCACCGCGATCAGAAGCGGCCTGGTGCCGTCCTCTCTGGTGAGCCCCTTGATCGCTGCTTCCATCATTTTGACCGTGCCCGCAGCGTGGAGGTTTGTCATGTCAACGTCCAGCTTTGAAAGGACTCTCATAGCCTTCTCTACGGTATTGGGTATGTCGTGGAGCTTAAGATCCAGGAAGATCTTGTGTCCTCTTCTCTTTATCTCTCTTACGATCTCAGGTCCTTCAGCGTAGTAGAGTTCCATGCCGATCTTGACGAAGGGCTTCTCATCAAAAGCGAAATTGTCCAGAAATCTCAAAGTATCTTCTTTTGTGGCAAAGTCACAGGCCACTATTACGTCCTGTCCCATATGTCATTCCTCCTTTATCGCAAAACACCTGCCGCATAGGCCTTTTCAATACCTCAGTGCGCAGCGCCTATAATATCCTCAAGCCTTGAAATGCCGTACTTTTCCATCATTTCAGGCAGTTCCTCCACTATCCTCTTCGAAGCGAACGGATCAGTGAGATTCGCGGCTCCAACGCCTACCGCAGTGGCTCCCGCCAGCATCATTTCAATGACGTCCTTTGCGCTGGAAACGCCTCCCATGCCTATAATAGGCAGGTTTACAGTATTAAATACCTGGTAAACCATTCTCAGAGCTACCGGAAGGATGGCAGATCCGCTGAATCCTCCCATGGTGTTGGCTATAACAGGCTTCCTGGTGCGAAGATCTATCCTCATTCCCAGCAAAGTATTGATGAGGCTGATTCCGTCAGCGCCTCCTGCTTCGCAGGCTTTGGCGATCTCCGTGATGTCAGTCACGTTAGGGCTAAGCTTCATGATGACAGGCTTATCAGCCACCTTCTTCACAGCCTCTGTCACCTTCTGTGCCATGGCAGCGTCCGTTCCGAAGGCCATACCGCCTCCGTGCACGTTGGGACAGCTGATGTTTACCTCGAACCAGCCTATCTGATCCTGACCTGTAAGCAGTTCCACCGTCTTCTGGTATTCCTCTATAGCGAATCCGCTTACGTTGGCCATCACAGGCTTATGGAAAAACTCCTTCATCTCAGGGAGTTCTTTGTCCCTTACCGCTATGACTCCGGGGTTCTGAAGTCCCACTGCGTTTATCATGCCGTTTGGGGTCTCAGCGATCCTTGGAGTGGGATTGCCGAATCTGGGCTCCAGGGTGGTTCCCTTGAAACTGAAGGTGCCCAGACAGTTTATGTCATAAAGTTCTTTGAATTCTTTGCCGAATCCGAAGGTCCCGGAAGCCGGTATCACCGGGTTGTCCAGTCTGATCCCGAGAAGATCCACCGACGTGTCCGGTCCGTCATATATCTTGCAGCCCTCAGGTCCGCAGACCATGCCGCCTTTGATCATTTCCACAGGATCTCCTCCCTTCTGAATATCGGTCCTTCCTTGCAGACTCTCTTGTAGGAGCCGTCCGCCATGGTCATGCTACATCCCATGCAGGCTCCGAAGCCACAGCCCATGCGCTCCTCGAAGCTGTACTGGCCTGAGGTCTTCGCGACCTTCTCGATGGCCCTGAACATAGGCATGGGTCCGCAGGTATAAAAGTATGTGTATTCAAGGTCTTTGAGGACGTCTGTGACGAAGCCCTTTGTTCCAACTGAACCGTCAGCTGTGGCCACTCTCACGTCCACTCCTAAATCGACAAATTTCGACAAATAGAAGATCTCATCCTCTGTATTGAAGCCCAATACCACTTTGATGTTTTCGGGCTTTATACACTTGATCAGAGCCTCACAGAGGCTATACATGGGCGGTATACCGGCCCCGCCTCCTATGAGTACCGGAGCTTCTCCGGAAACGCTCATGTCGAAGCCGTTTCCGAGGCCTGTCAGGACGTTGAGTTCTGTCCCCGGCTCAAGCCTGGTCATCAGTTCCGTACCCTCGCCTACAGCCTTATATATGAGGACCATCCTGCCCTCTTCGCTGTGGCATACGGAGATGGGTCTTCTTAAGAAAAACCCTTCCAGTTTTATATTCACGAACTGCCCGGGAGCGGTTATCTCACCGGTGTCGCCTGTAAGCACCATCTCATAGGTGTTTTTTGCGATCAGTTCGTTGGATTCAATTTTGAAAAAAACTTCTTTCATCAGATCTCGTCCTTCCAGATGATCTTATCATTCAATACGTTCAGTACGCATTTCCCCTGTACTTTCCATCCTTTGAAAGGTGTTGCCCTTCCCTTGGTGAGGAAGGTCTCGGGATCGATCTCGTACTCGTCTTCAAGTTCCCATATGCAGAAGTCCTTTGATTCTTCCGCAGGATCCAGTCCGAAGCGGAGTCTGGGATTGACCGTCATCAGCTCGATCAGCTTGTCAAGGCTTATGACGCCGGGTTTCACCAGCTTGGTGTAAAGTACCGGGAATGCGGTCTCCAGTCCCACGATGCCCATGGCGCTGTCCTTGAGTCCTCTGGACTTCTCTTCAGCAGAATGTGGCGCATGGTCAGTTGCGATCATATCTATCGTTCCGTCCTTCAGGCCTTCGATAAGGGCCAGACGGTCTTCTTCACTTCTGATAGGCGGATTCATCTTGAATCTTCCGTCTTCCTGAAGATCCATGTCGTTCAATACTAGATAATGAGGCGCTGTTTCGCAGGTAACATTGACGCCCCTTGCCTTGGCGGCTCTGATCACTTCAACGCTCTCTTTGGTGGAGATATGGCAGACGTGGTAGCCCGCTCCGGTCTCCTCAGCAAGCTTAAGGTCGCGCTCGATGGGCTTCCATTCGCTCTCTGAAGATATTCCTTTATGACCGTGAAGTCTGGCGTATTCGCCGTCGTGGATGTAGCCTCCTGCTCTGAGTTTCAGATCTTCGCAATGTGCCACGATGAGTTTATCGAGATTCTTTGCTCGCTCCATGGCTTCCTTCATGAGTTCAGGATCGTTCAGGCCTACACCGTCATCACTGAAGGCGCATACATCAGGGGCCATTCCTTCCAGGTCAGCGATCTCTTTGCCCTTCTCACCCACGGTGATGGCACCGTAAGGGATAACGTTGATCCCGGCCATTTCATCTATGATGTCCAGCTCCATATCCAGATGCTCCACGCTGTCAGGTACCGGATTCAGGTTTGGCATGTGCATTACGTGAGAATATCCAGCGCGGGCCGCAGCCTTGGTCCCCGTCATGATGGTTTCCTTATAAAAAAATCCCGGCTCTCTGAAGTGCACGTGCACGTCGACGAAAGACGGGACTACAATATACTTACCGGCAAAAATACCTGCCTCTATTCTTCTGAACTCATCTTCAGTGACAAAGCGTCTTACTCTGTCCATATCCTTGAATGAATTGTTGAGCGATCTGGTCATCTGACTTCTACCTCTTAAAACTTACAAAAACGGCTCTCCAGAAATGGAGAGCCGTGAACATACGCATACAGAACTACCCTTCCCGGGTGTCCTAAAATATAATGTCCTTTGCGGCCTCTCCGGACCGTATTAAAGTACCGTAACTATAATATACTACATCTGCAAAAATATCAAGAACCAGTTTGGTGTTTTTTGAGGATTTTTTTATCTTGGCCATATGGGGAATATATCTGTCAGCCATGAATTACACTATAGCCCTCCCTGTGAGTATCAATGGTATAACCTTTCTCGGCTGACCGTTATACCATATCCCTGTTTTAGGGCCTGTTTGGTATAATCTTACTCAGCTGGTCGTTATACCATTACCCCGTTTTAGGGCCTGTTTAGTGTAACGCTAATCGACACTGGTTTATACTAAACCTCGCCTAATAGGCCACCATGGTATAACCCTTCTCTCATTGGCGTTATACCATATGCTCCTTCTTAGCCATGTTTAGTGTAAAGGATCCCTTCCCGTCTTTACACCATAAGCCGTTTTAAAGACGCTTTGGTATAACCAGCTCTGAAAACCAGTTACACCATAGCCCCGTCTTAAGTACGCTTTGGTATAACCGGCCATGAAACCCGGTTACACCATGACCCATCAAAACTTGTCAAATAGTATAAACAGCATAAAAGTGGAGGCCCGGTCTGTGAGCCTCCGCTTTTTCTGTCCGGAGTTTTTACTTAACTGTCACTTTTATCTTCTTGTAGACTCCGTTTTGAGCGTATACGTATACGTAGCATGTGCCCTTCTTCTTAGCCTTGATCACGCCCTTGGTGGATACGGTCGCGATCTTCTTATTGGATGATTCGTATACGGTCTTTCTGTGGTTCTTCGTCTTGAGCTTGGAAGACTCCATCTTGATCTTGACGCCGAGCTTGAATTTCTTGCCCTTCTTGATCGTTACCTTGTTCTTCTTTGCCTTTGTCGTGATGGACTTGGCATTGGTGAACTTGCCTCCCTTGGTTGCGATGTGCACGATCTTGGATGTGGTGAGCACATTGTTCTTCTTGTCAAGGGCTACTACCATGAACTTGTAGTATTTGCCCTTTTTAAGAACCTTCTTATTGACTTTCTTGAGGGTGTAAGTCCTGCTTGTAGTAGTCTTCACCTTTTTAAGCTTGGTCTTGCCGCAGACGTTGGCGTAAACGACGTACTTCTTGGCGTTCTTGACCTTTGCCCATTTTACCTTGATGGAATTCTTGGTCACCTTGGACTGTCTGAGTTTAAGTACCTTGAAATCCGTGCCCTTAGGATCCTTGTTGTCGATTACCTTGGATGTTATGGCCTTGTTGACAGTCTTGTAGGATGCTCCCTTACCGTAAGCCGTGCCGTCCTTACCCAACTGCTTGGTTTCAGTCTTGGCGTCGGTCTTATTGGTGTCGGTCTTTCCTTTATCATCGGTCTTTGACGGCTGATCGTTGTCTTTCTTCTGATCGTCGGGTTTGGTCTGCTGCTCAGTATCCTTCTGTTCGTCAGGTTTGGTCTGCTGTTCAGTGTCTTTCTGCTCATCAGGCTTGGTCTGCTGTTCAGTATCCTTCTGATCGTCAGGCTTGGTCTGCTGTTCATTATCCTTCTGATCGTCAGGCTTGGTCTGGTCATCAGTATCCTTCTGATCGTCAGGCTTGGTCTGGTCATCGGGATCAGTCTGATCGTCAGGCTTGGTCTGGTCGTCGGGATCTGTCTGATCGTCGGGATCAGGCTGTACCGGCGGAACTACAGGGTCCGTATGTATCGGTTGAGGCTCTTGATCGTCCTGCTCAGGAGCTTTCTTGATTTCGAAGGTTCCCTCAACCGTTCCTTTGTAGTTTCCTCTTCCTGTTATCGTGACTTTTGCATTACCTACTTCGACGTTTCCGGAGTAAGCAACTATATAGTCCTTACTTGTAAGCTCAACTCCGTCGAGAGTTACGGTGACATCCGGTGTAAATGCCGATCCTGTATATGTGTAATCCCCATCGGCCACCTTAACTGTTGCTCCCTTCAGCGATTTAGGCTCGATCTTATATTCAGCTGTAGCTGTTCCTTTGAATTTCCCCTTTCCTGTAGCACTTACAGTATATGTGCCCGCATCGGTGGATGAAGCATCGGACCAGGAAAGATCATAGTCCTTGCCTTCCTCAAGAGGGAATCCCCAAATGGATCTTACCTGAGGCTTCTGGACTTTGCCGTTATATGTGAAGCTGGTCTCTGACAGGCCCATGACCCATCCGGTGATGTCCATGTTGACAGATGAATCAAACTCTTTAAGAACTTCGATCTTTTTTTCAGCTAAGATCAGTATGTTCACGTTCACGAGTTTTTTAGCTCCATCGCTTAATTTCTCGTACTCTTCCCTTATATACTTGATATCCTCTTCATCGTCCAGAGTGATCTTGAAAGAATCCTCGATGGTCTTGAGTAACTCTATTACAGGTTCAGCCTCTAATTCTTCAGGTGTAAGGCCGGCTGCCTTAACAGGATTGACTACTCCTGAAAGAGCATAACCGAAAACGGGTACGCTTTCTTCATGCCCTTCCTTCACATAGTTCTTGAGACCTGACGGCCAGGTAGCTACCTTGTAGCTCATGGCGAATTTGCTTGGCTTGAGTTCCGCAGGGACATCGTCATCATCGATATTCATAACTGTGCACTCAATTCCATTGCTGGTAGCTTTTGTCTCTGTAGTGCTTTCTCCGCTCATGTTTTCAAGGGAGGCGTGTACACCAACAGAGAAGGAAACAGGTCCCAGATCTGGTCCTACTCCCACAGATGATTCAAAAGTAAAACCGTGCTCTATACTCTCTGTTACACTTGAAGATGTTCCCTCTTCCAGTGAATAACCGCTGCTGCCGGCATTGTGACTGACAGACTGGTATCTCTTCTGGATCCGTTCATATCCATTGTTTGCTTTATCGAACAGACTGTTGTTAGCGGAAATATACTTATCCGGCTCACCTTCATGTCCAAGCCACTTATTGTTCAGTTCCTTAAGGTGGCGGAAGTTGTCGGATTTCTTTTCCATCTCACCGTTATAGTACTTGGCGAACTCATTGTACTGATCGATGGTCATAGTTATATAGCTAGGGTCTGTAGGTACTGATATGATCAGACTGTTGTCATCACCATCGGATTCCCATAAGCCTGTCGGATCCTGTACCTGATACTTATAGCAGACAACCGGTGTCCTGTATACTACAACTGTATCTTTCTTATCTGCAGACCACCAATAATCCTCAGATGTTACTTTTTCAGTAGCGAATTCCTTAGACCACTCACGGGCATATCCTGCCTGGACCTCGATCTCACATACAGGCGTACCCAGCTTGACCACGCCAGCTACTCCGAAGGATGAGCTGGTAGTCTCGGATTTTGAGAAGGAATATGTATTGTTGATGGTATACTTTGTCTCTCCTTTGCAGTCAATGTAAGGCTCCAGTTCTTTGAAATATGGAGCCGCCTGAAGTACACAAAGAACGTCGGGGTCGGAAAACGTCAGGATTTTTTCCTTGTATCTCACAAGCGAACCGTCATTATCACTGTCAACAGCTACGGCAATGCAGTTCAATCCGCTGTCTTCGCTGATGTATCCTGCGCGGTTGCTCTGATTGTCACGTCTGGGATAGGAATTATCGTCATCCATGCTTCCTTTGGAAGTCGAGTAATATCCGGAAGCAATGCCTGACATTTCATTGTGATTCTTTCCGCCTATGACACCCATGAGATAATCATAGTTTTCTTTACTTTCTGTCTTGCAGCTTACGGTGAACACTACCTGCTCAAAACCCTTTTTATTACCGTCAAAGTTTCCAGCTGCAGTGGACTGAATAAACATATTGGTAGATGCCTTAAACTCAAGATTATCACCGGCATTCTTGAAATACCCCGGAGTCTCGAGGGCGGTGAGATTGCCGCTTTTGCTGTCATAATCGTAAAGCGTGCCTGAAATGAATATGTTTTCAGGATTACCCATACCGTTTATGGCTACACACTCGACTGCGGTTTTATTCCATACTTTGTCATCGACGTAGAATCCGTTGGTGGTCCATTCGTTGGCAGCTACTTCATTCTCTATCACTTTTCCGTTGTCTACGATGTACACACCCAGTGTATATTTATCTATGTCTTTGGGGTTACCGGCATTTGCATCGCCGTTGGCATGGATGGTGTTTTTGATACCTGCCGTAACGATCTCGTCGACACCGTCATTATCTATGTCTCCGCAGGCGATACCGGGAGAAACCATGGATTTCCAATTATTGTTTTTTATATTGTCGGCGCTTTCATTCTTCCAGCCTTCCCAAAGTCCTACTTTGCTTCCGACTTTGCTGAAAATGTTACTGATGTTCTGCCCTCCATAATATACACAGAGATAGGGGCGATAAAAAGCTGCACTCTGATTGCTGTTTCTTATGTCGCCATAATAGCTTACTGCCGCAAGGTCATCAATACCGTCTCCGTTTATGTCTCCTGTGGCGAGATCACAACCTAATCTGTATTTATTTTCAGTTTCAGATGCATACTTATAGCTGAATATAAAGCTTCTGGCAGTTTTTCTTTTGCTGATATTGATGCTGCCTGAGCTTCCAACGGCAGGCGAGTCCACCTGGATCTCATATAATTGATACCTGTTGGAATCTTCGTTTTCATAATCGCCGATGGCATAGACAACAAGTGTGTCTTTTCCATCCTTGTCATAGTCTCCTGCTGTAATGGACAGGAAATTTGGGGCCTCATAGCCAGACGGCTCTTCGCTGTTCATCCAGTTGCATTTGACTATGCTGAATCCGCCGTTTGATCCACTGGTTGTGTACCATTTCCTGTTTCTGGTATCATACACCCATACGTACACATACTTGCTTGAGTTTACACCTATGAATGCGATATGGTCCTTACGACCGATTCCTCTGGGGTCAAAGGATACCGCCTGTACATATGACGCCTTCCTCAGATCGATAGGTGGATTCTTCATGGCAGATGTTTTCTCCGCTCCCTTGAATATATCCTCGGTATTTCCTGCCTTCAGCGTGTCATAAAATCTTGTTATGTCACCGCCGTCCTGGCAAATATCTTCGTTCATCTGATAAAACAGGATCTCTGATTGCGGATTCATTAAAAATGGCACGTCTACGCCGAATCCATAAGGTTCGTAATCCTCATCAAGGAATGTACCCGGTACAGCATTAGCCATGACTCTCTCATATTGTTCCCGGCCTGTGTTTTCTTCAGCATATGCAGTCCTGTAGTTCACCGGCATCATAGTGATGGTCATGGCCACCGCCAGCAACAGGCATAGACTGATTCTGAGGACATTTGATCTTATTCTCCCATTACTCTTCATGATTTGACCTCTTTCCTTTCTTTCATTATGGTTTGCGTCATTATTTGAACTATAACTTATAAACATTTTTATCTTCTCCGCTTCATCAGGATCGCTGTGATCACAACTGCAACAATGAATGAGATCACCGCAGTCAGCACGTAGCCGCCCGCGCTTTCGTCCAGAAGCGATGAACCGTAGAAACCATCACTGCTTATCAGTCCGTTGAATCCGCTGTAATATCTTACCGCAGTCAGAAGTGAAATAAACAGGCATACAGCAGCTGCGGCGGATCTACAGACTGACGATCTGGCACGATGTCGCTCCAGTTGTTTAGCCCTCTCATGGAGCAGCATTCTCCTTTCTTCAATAGTCTTCATATTATCTATCCCCTTTTTTATTAACGAAAATTATTTTGTATATAACATTAGAGTCAAAAAATAAAAAAACTCCTCAAAAAATATTTGAGGAGCGCATTTTTTGCATTATTTTTTAATGTTGTCTTCTTTCCGGGTATATCTTATCTCTGAATAACAGCCATAATATCGTTGAAATGATGGGAACCACCAGGCCCACGTACGCTACCTTTCCTTCCTGGGAGACCAGAAGATTGAATATCGCGTGATAGTTTATTGCAAGCGCCAGAAGTCCCACGATCCCTGCTATCCTGAGCCAGGCTTTGTCCCAGAATCTGATCATGCCTATGGCTATGATGACTCCGCAAAGAACGTGCATCGTGCCTGTACCGAAACCTCTGATCATAAGGTTCACCACGCTGGAAGCGCCGTTTTCAGTCAGATAACAGACGTTTTCGAATGTAGCAAAGCCCACGGCAACCATCAAGGTGCACCCCGCGGCTTTCCCCGCAGGAGGTTCAAACACCATCAGATAGAAAAGTATGGGCAAAAGCTTCATTATCTCTTCCACTACAGGAGAGATGCTGAGAGAAGCCTCCTGAAGACCTATCCCCATTACAGATGCAATGAAGGTGCTTATATATGAAGAAAGCAGGCATGCCGTCATACCACCCAGTACGAACAGCATGGACATTTTACGGTTGCCCCTGGTGCAGAGTACCGCAATTATTATCGGTGCCGCTATACAGATGTAGATGTTTTCTATATAGTTCATTCCTTCACCGCCTTTCTGACAGCAAAGAGGACCATAATGATGCTGATCGAAAGCAGGATATCACACCAGTAATACGGATTGAGTGCGGTATCCCCACCGATCCACAAAGCGGACAGTATCCAGAGAGCATACTCTATTACGCAGAAGGCAAAGGCCGCCTGGAAAACGTATTTTTTACCTTTATTATCATCTTTATAGTAAAAAATACCCTGCAGTGAGTAATACATCAATATACCCATGAGTACTGCAGTTATAATATTTGACGCGTAGTCCCCCATGGTCATGAAGTAGACGCACATCACGGTAACGAATATGGGAACGATCAAAAGGGCTTTGTATTTCTTTGCTCTCTGCTCTGCAGTAGAGGTCACCTGGATCAGTATTATCAGGAAAATGTATGAAGCATACCAGCTGAACTCCGAAACGTATGATATCTGAGGGGTCTCCCCGAGAAACAAAATATATAGCGACCAGTATAGATCACCGGAAAAAAAGGCAAACGAAAACAAACCGGCAAGCAACCATTCCCTCCTGCTCGAAGAAAAGGATCTGTATACTCCGTAAACGCCACAGCATCCGGTTACGATCAATTGAAATAAGTTTTCTATGATCTCTATCATTGATCTTCCCCTGGTCCTTTTTTATTCAGGTTACTCAGTTTCCTTAATTTGAAGCAAAAGATCGTGACTGCAGCCCCAAGAAGGAAGGACAAAATCCCTACCACAATAAAGCCTATGGCACCGCTGCCCGCAAATATGCTGGCGCTATAACCGTCATAGACGCCGCTTACTACTACCTTATCTGTAAGTCCGGGCATAAGTATTCCCATTACGATAACTGCTGCCAAACCCGTAACGACTGCAACTGAACTCAGGATATTCGCGTTCTTTCGATCTTTTTCTTTCTTTATTTCTGCCGCCCTTAAATGCATGGCAGCTATTCTTTCTTCAGATGTGCGCATTATCTATTCCTTCCTTTTCCAGTTCAATTTTCAGTCTCTGCTTGCCTCTTGACAGCAGATTATCTGCTTTCTTTCTGTTTATATTCATTACCGATGATATCTCATCGTAACTCAGATCTTCAAAATAGTACAGCCACAGAGCTTCCTTCATATCAGGGTCGATGCGGTCCATGCAGGCATTCAGTATTTTTCGCCGCTCTTCGTCTATCACCGTATGATCCGGAGTCGGCCCTCCTTCAGGATCCAGGTCCATGTCGTCCAGACTGAACACCTGATATCGGGATCTCTTCATATGGAAGTGGGAAACCAGATGCCTGGCTGTCTTGTACAGATAAGCCTTAAAGTTTCCTTCGCCGATCTTTGGCTTCTTGACCATGATCCTGGCAAAGGCCTCGATCATCATGTCTTCTGCCTCCTCTATATTCCCCAGTTTGCCCGCCAGATAATACGTGAGACTGTCACCGTATCTTATCATCAGCTCATCGAAGGATGAGTTGTCTCCCTTGAGGAATGCAAGGTAAAGCTCATGATCCGATGGAGTCTGCCGCGATCTTTCGTTCTGGTCCACCATGCATCCCCCCTTTCTAACTAATTATGACAATAGTCTTGAATTTATTATTTTACTTTTATCTTTAATGTGACCGTCTTCGTCATGGCCTTGTAGTTTTTATCGCCCAATGCCTTGACTTTGACCTTCACTTTGGCTTTTCCTGCATTGACATTCTTTGAAAATGATCTTCAGTCATTGAGAAATCTCTCTCTTTCCTCCGCTACCTGCCTGATGTGGCTGGCTACGGTGGTGCAGCACCCGCCTACGGCGCTTGCTCCCGCCTTCATGTACTCGTAAGCATACGCTCCGAATGCCAGTCCCTCGCCTGCTCTGGTCCAGGTCTTGGAGGACGGGTCGTACTTCTCTCCGCTGTTGGGATATACAGCTATTGGAAGCTCATTCCCGGCACCTTCAAGGCCCGCTCTGATCTCTCCTATCAGTGACACGATGAACCTTGGATCAGTGCAGTTTACTCCGATCATCTTAAGACGCGGATGCCCATGCAAAATATTCCCGGCGCAGTCTCTCACGAGGTCGCCTTCACAGATCTTCGTACCGCTCAGGCATGAGAAGCTGATCCAGTAGTCCAGCTCCAGTTCTTCAGCGAGATCGGCTAAAACGACGGCCTCCCTGAATGCAGGTAT
>JAEEGL011296055.1_pt1 | contig 22285 bp, 22 predicted proteins | sample 9134231 | NCBI WGS metagenome assembly JAEEGL01 (sample SAMN16246548, study PRJNA631951) | gut metagenome | biome: gut microbiome; feature: rumen; material: fiber-attached | host: Bos | place: Iran: Karaj | collected 2018-10 | reverse complement strand
ATGAGGGCGGGGAACATCTTTTTTCCCGAAAGGGAAGTAGCCGCATCCATGAACTGCAGCTTACTGACAAATCCGGAAAACAGAGGGATACCCACCATGGAAAGGGACCCTACAAGGAAGCCCAATCCGGCGATCCGGTTCCTGTGAGCGGACCCCGTCAGATCGATAAAATGACGGGAACCGTGGGACACGTCCGTCAGTCCGATAGCCGAGACGAAGAGCATGGATTTGGTGGCCGCATGGGACAGGATATGAAAGACGGAGGCAATGATCCCTGCCTGGGTCCCCATGCCGAAGCCCATGTAGATATAACCGATCTGGGCTACCGAGGAAAAAGCCACCATCCTGCGGATGTCGTTTTCCCGGATAGCGCTTAAGGAGCCGCTGATCATGGCGATGAGTCCGAAGACGAACAGCACGTTCAGGATATGGGTGCTGCGGATCACCTCAAAGCCGATGACCCGGTAAAAGATCTTGATCAGCAGAAAGATATATCCTTTGGAAACCAGGCTGGAAAGGATGGCGGCACTGGATACCGTGGAATACCCGTAGGCATCCGGCAGCCAGCTGTGGAAAGGAAACAGAGCCGACTTGATGGCAAGTCCCACGCACATCAGAGCCGTGGCCACATAAAGGGGTTCCGTATACTCTCCGGAAGCGATCAATCCTGCGATGGCTTCCTTGATATTGCTCATGAGCAGATGCCCCGTCAGGTCGTACAGCATGCAGACACCGATGAGGAAAAGACCGGATCCCAGAAGGGACATGATCATATAGCGTACCGCAGCCTCCAGGGTCCGTCCGTTCTGCCGGATCATAATAAGGCCGCAGGCGGAGATGGTATTGATCTCCACAAATACGTAAGCCGTAAACAGGTCGTTGGTATAGACCAGGGCGATAAGGGAACAGAGCAGAAGGTTCACCAGCACGTAATACAGGTTGTGCTTGGAGATCTCCACCTCGTCAAAGAGTTTTTTCTGACCGCCCTGCATGGAGAACATCATGATCAGGCAGAAAAATGCCCCCATGAAACCTTCCAGCACGCCGCCCCGCACTTCGTTGCCCCAGGGCGCCGGGAAATGTCCCATCATATAGGTAAAGCTGCCGTTCTTCATACAGTAGATCATAACGGCAACACTCATGGCTCCCGCCGTGGCGATGAGCACCAGGTTCACGATCCGGGCCGTCTCCTTTTTGAGCATGGTGGATCCCGTACCGGATAAGAGGCAGAGGACTATGGAAAACAGAGGAAAACTGCGGATGATATCCATTACAGCCCCTCCTTTTTCAAACGGAAAGAGATCTCGTCCAGATCCAGGGTGTGATAGCGCTGGTAAAGCCTCATGGTAAGGGACAGCATGAGGGCTGTAACGGAGACCGACACCACGATACCGGTAAGTACCAGTCCGCTTGGAATGGGATTGATATATTCGGTAACCTTTGGTTCGGCGTTCAGCGCAATGGGCGCGATCCGTCCCCCAATATAACCCTTCAGGGCCAGGAAGAGATAGATGGAGGAATCCATGATATTAAAACCGATGATCTTTTTGATCAGATTCTTCTGCAGGAGCAGATTGGAGAATCCGATGACGAACATCAGCATGGAAATGGCTTCGGCATAGTTGGAAAGCAGATTCGGACCCATATCAGAACCCTCCTTTCCGGAAATGCGCGTAAAAGGCATACATGGTACAGGCGACAACGCAGCCCACGGCAATGTCGAGGGGCAGGATCAGTCCCGCGGACAGGATGTGTCCGGGGATCCCCTGAGGGATATGGGAATCCAGATGATTCGCTCCGCAGAAGAAGGAATAGCATTTTGCCAGAGCATAAAAGGCAAGGGAACAGAGGGTTACGGTCTTATAGAACTTCTCCGTAAAGAACCGCTCCGTCTTTTCGAAGCCGAAGGCGTTCAGGTACAGGATCAGTCCGGCGCCGATGATGGCACCTCCCGAAAATCCTCCTCCCGGAGAAAGATGGCCGTTTAAAACCACATAGATCCCGAAGATCATGATGACGGGCACCAGGATCTTGGCGGCTACCTGCAGGATGGGATCCGGTGAAAGTTCCGAACTCTTATCCTCCTGCTCTGCCTTTTCCCGTTCCTTTTTCCTGTCCTTTCTCATGAGGATCAGTACGGTGGCGGAAGCGATAAAGAGCACATGGGACTCTCCCAGGGTATCAAAGGCACGGTAATCCAGGATCATGCCGGCCACGATGTTCACCGCGCCGGTCTCCCGGATGCCCTCTTCGATATACCGCTCCGGTACCGGATTATGATTAGCTGGATTCTCCGCATTCCCTGTGGGGGGCATATTGGATACGGTGTAGATCATCATCAGGGCAAGGCCGATACAGAACAGCACCGCGGAAACGCGATATATGATATTAGATATCTTCAGGGACCGGTTGTTCATCCGGTCATAGACCTCATAGCGGACCTTGGAATGATCCACTTCGATCTCGAATCCGGAGGGCTCCTTTTTGATATGGTCTTCGTAGATGGGCTTCATGGGAAGATTGGAGAGCAGAAGATCTTTTTCCCCGTTAAGCCATGTTTTAAAGCTCATCGGATCCCTCCTTTCCCTCTTCTTCATCCGTAAACATATTCCCGGCATCGATATCGTCCACCCGGTCCATATGCACGTTATCCGCGGTGATGGCATGGATCTTTTTCAGGGTGACCACAAACAGGATGGTGGTGACCCCCGCCCCCACGGCAGCCTCCGTGATGGCCAGATCCGGAGATTCCAGGAGCATCCAGATCACACTCATCACCAGAGAGAATGACATGAAGATCAGTATGGAGTTTAAGAGATTCCGCGAAAAGGTGACCGCTATGGCACATACCAGCAGGATCACCAGCAGGATCGGCATAAACACCTGCATCAGAAAAAGTCCTTTCTGTCTACTTCCATCTTGACATGGTCTTCCAGTTTATCGTCCGTCACCGCTTCCAGTTCCGAGATCAGATGGGATGCGGTGGGGGAAGCGAACCACAGGAACACGATCACCAGAAAGAGTTTCAGGGAGTCGTAACTTAACCCGCTCATGCAGATCAGTCCCAGAAGACACAGGCTGATCCCCAGGGTATCTCCCATACCCGCGGCATGCATCCGGTTCAGAAGGAAGCGGAATTTGATGAGTCCGATCACCTCCAGAGCGAAGATGATCATCCCCAGCACCAGAAGGATCAGACCGACGATATCAAAGAAGAAATCCAAAAAAGTCACAGATCTTTCTCCCCCCGTTGTTTCTTCAGCCAGACACCGATGTAGACCTTGCACAGGACCACCACCGCCAGAAAGCTGATCATGGCATAGATCAGGCAGATATCCGCAAGATACCCTTCCCGTTTCTTGACCGCAAGGATCCCGATGATGACCATGACCATGGTGCCCATCATGTTCACCGACACCACCCGGTCTCCCACTCTGGGACCGATGATGGATCTGATCATACACAGCAGCAGGAACAGGGCCAGGATGATCAGCATCACGCTCAGGATCCCGTCCGTAACGGTATGGAAAGTGATGGCAAAACTCTCCGGCAGGTTCATGCCGCCTCCTTTTCTTTTTTATCCTCCCCTGCTCTCTCAATATCAAGAAGCAGGTTTTCAAAGATAAAATTGCCGTCGTCCTCGATGGCAAGGGATATATCCACCGCATGGATGATCAGTTCGTCTTCTTTCAATCTGACGGAGATCGTTCCCGGGGTCAGGGTGATGGCATTGGCCAGCATGACCCGAAGGAACCGGCTCCTTAAAGTGGTCTTCATGCGGAAGAGCACGGGATTTAAGTCCTTTTCGTAACGGAAAAGGATGATGGATCCCATGGTAATGTTTGCTTTGATGATCTCCCGGACCAGGATGACAAAAAAGCGCAAAAAGAGATATGCCTTTTTCATGTACATCAGATCCTTCCTCAGGGAAAAATCCATGAACGCACAGGCAAAGGCATACATCGCAACGCTGACCGCCACTCCGAAGAGGGCGGTCTCAAGCGTAAAACGTCCGTTAAATATGATCCACAGTGCAAAGAAAAACAGAAACATTCTTTATTCGTTTTCTTCAAAATGCGTCTGAACGGATAATCCTCTGTTCTTGTCCGCTTCCGGATTTGCACCGAATTCGTAATCGTTACCGGGAAGGATGGCATTCAGGATGATCCCGGCGATGGCTGCGATGGCAAGACCCGTCAGAGTAACGGAGGTGCTTCCGAAGTTAAAGGTAAGACCGGAGGAAAAGCCCAGTCCGCATACCAGAATGATAGCTGCAATGATCAGGTTCCTGGATTTTGTAAAGTCCACTTTGTTCTCCACGATATTGCGTACGCCGATGGCGGAGATCATTCCGTAAAGCATGAAGCTGACACCGCCGATGATGGCCGCAGGCATGGAGCCGATGATCTCGGACATCTTGGGGATGAAGCTTAAAACTACCGCATAGATGGCGGCGATACGGATCACACGGGGATCGTAAACCTTGGAAAGTTCCAGCACGCCTGTGTTCTCTCCGTAGGTGGTATTGGCAGGGCCGCCGAAGAATCCGGCAAGGGCCGTGGCGATACCGTCACCGATGAGGGTACGGTGAAGACCGGGATCCTCGATGAAGTTCCTGTTGGTGGTTGCGGAGATGGCGGACATGTCGCCGATGTGCTCCATCATGGAAGCAATGGCGATGGGAGCCATCACAAGGATCGCGGTGAGATCAAACTTCGCCATCTGGAAAGGAGGGAGTCCTACCCAGGCTGCGGAAGCAACGTTATTGAAGTTCAGGATCGCGGATCCGTCGGGATTGGTCATGCCCAGCGCATTCAGGATCAGGGCAACCGCATAGGAAACCACAACACCCATGAGGATGGGGATGATCTTGAACATGCCCTTACCCCAGATATTGAAGATCACGATGGTGGCAAGGGCGATCACGGCCAGCAGCCAGTTGGTGGATGCATTGGAGACCGCGGAAGGTGCAAGGGAAAGCCCGATGCAGATGATGATGGGTCCCGTCACCACCGGAGGCAGGAATCTCATGACCTTCTTCACCCCTGCCAGTTTGATGATCAGAGCAAGTACCAGATAAAGGAGTCCCGCTACCACAATGCCGCCGCAGGCATAGGGGAGCTTTTCCCCGTAGCTCATGTTGGCGAATTTACCCACGTTCAGTTCCGCTACCGTGGCAAAGCCACCCAGGAAAGCGAAAGAGCTGCCCAGGAAAGCCGGCACCTTGAATTTGGAACAAAGATGAAAAAAAAGAGTGCCGAGTCCCGCACAGATCAGTGTCACCTGTACGGAAAGTCCCTCTCCGTTGAAATAACTGTTTACCAGGATCGGTACCAGGATGGTGGCGCCGAACATTGCGAACATATGCTGGAGTCCGAGGATCAGCATCTTCGGCACGCCCAGCTTGCGCGCGTCATAAATAGGTTCCTGCCCGTTCATAAGAAATCCCTCCTTAAATAGATATAATCCCCCGCCCATAAGCGGCTGTATCAACACATCGCATCAAGTATAACTTATCGATATCGGTTTCGCAACGGATTTGAGAATAAATAACACAAGATATGCACATTCCGACAAAAATAACGCTAGATATTGTGGTTTTCTCTGTACAAGCGCCTGTGCTTACAGTATAATGAAACCCGGAATCAACCATACATATATAAGGAAGGTATCTGAACATGGCGGAAACTACTTGGAATGACACGGAAAACGTATTTATCCTGTCGCATCCCCTGATCCAGCACAAGATCAGCCTGCTGCGGGATTCCTCCACCGGAACGAACGAGTTCCGTAAACTGATCGAAGAGATCGCGATGCTCATGGGGTATGAAGCATTGCGGGATCTGCCCCTGAAAGAAGTGGAAGTGCAGACCCCCATCGAGAAGTGCATGACTCCCATGATCGCCGGTAAGAAAATGGCCATCGTTCCCATCCTCCGTGCCGGACTCGGCATGGTAGGCGGGATCTTAAATCTGGTTCCCACGGCCAAGGTAGGTCACATCGGACTCTACCGGGATCATGAGACCCACGAGCCTCACGAATACTATTGCAAGCTGCCGGAGCCCATCGACCAGCGTACCATCGTAGTCATGGATCCCATGCTGGCAACCGGCGGCTCCGGCTCGGAAGCCGTTGACTTCATCAAGCAGCACGGCGGCAAACACATCAAGTTCATGTGCATCATCGCCGCTCCGGAGGGATTAAAGCGGCTCCACGAAGCCCATCCCGATATTCAGATCTATGTCGGTCATCTGGACCGCTGTCTGAACGAGGATGCCTACATCTGCCCGGGACTGGGCGATGCCGGAGACCGGATCTTCGGAACCAAATAGTCCTTAGGGAACGCAAAAAGAAACCCGCCGAGTGGCGGGTTTCTTTTTGTGCTTTTACTCTGCCTCTTCCTGTTTGGCCTTCATGTCATCGAAGCCCTTCATCACGGCATCATAGGTCTGCTGCGAGATATCCGGAAGTTCCCCTCCGAAAGCATCCCTGGCCTGCTTGAAGCCTTTTTCGAATGCCGCACGCATGTCCTCGATCTTGTCCGGATCTCCTCCGGTCAGAGCGGTGGCAAAATCCAGGATCCGCTGGGATGTCTGCTTCACGCCCCAGTATCCGTCTTCGGATACGTCCTCTTTTGCCTTGGCGATGTCCTCCGCGGAGTATTCCTTTCCCAGGAAATCGTAAATGTTTACGGCCTTGTCCGCCTGCTTGGAGATGATCTTCTCCACCAGGGAACGCAGCTGCTCCGTCCGGGCATCCGCATCCTGCTTCAATCTGTCGATCGTTGCGATGTCGGGGGTATAGGTCTTCTTTGTTTTGGCCTCTTCCACCTGTTCATCCGTGGTGGTCCGCTCGAAAACGGCCGCAAAGGATTCCACCGGCTTCTCGGTGGGAGCCGGTTTGGGAGCAGGGGTGGCGGAAGCGCCGTAGGCAGCGTAGGCACTTTCTACGCTTGAAATACCGTTTACCATACTTTTACCCTCCTTGGTTTCCATGCGCGTTGAAGATCTTCTCTTCCGCGGTTCCTTCCGCACGCGCTCTTACATTGTTTATATCGGCGGAAACTGTTCCGCACATAACCATTTTAGCCTAATTTTGCGGGAATAACAACCTGGGACTGCCGGGAAAGCAGACTTGTACAAAAAAAACAAAAAATTTTAAAAATCTGCGAAACCTCCGTCAACGTTTTGCGTCTATACAGTCAGAGGCGCTTAAAAAGGGAAAAGCGCCCGGCAGAAAAAGACAGGATTAAATTGGAGGAAACACTTATGAAAAAGAAGACCATCGCAGCATTACTCATCGGAACCGTAATGGCAACCTCTCTTGCAGGATGCGGGAAAGCTAACACGGCATCCGCGGATATGTCCGCAACGGAACCCATGTGCATCGAAGCGGAATATCCCGAAACCTGCCCGGAAGAGTATCCTTCCATGGCAGCATCGGACACGGCGGATGCAGCATCCTATGACAACTACGCTCCCGCCCGGGAAGCATCTTCCGCGGGATCCGCAAAGCAGGCAACCTACGATTTCGCCATAGCCGAGGCCGAAGAAGCCCTTTGCCCGGGTGTTGTTTATCCTTCCGGGAACTACAACCCTGCGGATTCCCTTTACGGAGAAAACTATAAGAGCGTCATGGAGAACGCCTTCACGGACGTGGCATCAGCCCCTCTTTCCACCTTCGGTGCGGACATCGATACCGCAAGCTACGCCAACCTGCGCAGGATGATCAACGACGGCCACGGCCTTTACGATATCCCCGCCGGGGCGGTTCGGACCGAGGAACTGGTGAACTACTTTAACTATGATTACAAGAAGCCCACAGGGGACGATGCTTTCGCGGTAAACGCAGCCATCATCGACTGCCCCTGGAATAAGGAGACCAAGCTGGTGAACCTGGGGATCAAAGCCAAAGAACTGCATGACATTGAAAATGTTCCTTCCAACATCGTCTTCCTCATCGATGTTTCAGGCTCCATGGATTCCTATGACAAGCTTCCCCTGCTGCAGATGGGACTGAACCAGCTGGTGGACACCCTTGACGAGAACGACAGAGTCTCCATCGTGACCTACGCTTCCTCTTCGGAGATCGTGATCTCGGGGGTTCCCGGAAACAAGCACAGCAAGCTGAAGAAAGCCATCAACGATCTTAACGCATCCGGATCCACCAACGGCGGAGACGGCATCCGTTCGGCTTATAAACTGGCTGAAAAATACTTCATCAAGGGTGGCAATAACCGTGTCATCATGGCAACGGACGGCGACCTGAACGTGGGCATCACCTCGGAAGAGGAACTGGAAGAGCTGATCTCCGGGAAGAAGGAAAAAGGCGTGTTCCTTTCCGTACTGGGATTCGGTACCGGCAACTACAACGAAGTGACCCTGGAAACCCTTGCGGACAAGGGCAACGGCAATTATTCCTACATCGACAGCTTATCGGAAGCAAAGAAGGTCCTGATCGACGAATTTGATTCCACCCTGTTCACGGTGGCAAAGGATGTGAAGTTCCAGACGGAATTCAACCCCAGATATGTCTCCGAATACAGACTCATCGGTTACGAGAACCGGCAGATGGCAGCAAAGGACTTCAACGATGATACCAAGGACGGCGGCGAGATCGGCAGCGGACATGCCATGACGGTGCTCTATGAGATCAGATTAAACGACGGGGAAAACGACGATCAGACTTCTCTCCGCTACCAGAATACGGACCTTTCGGAAAAAGGCGCAAACACGGATGAATGGATGACGGTATCGGTACGTTACAAAGAGCCCGAAGCAAAAGAATCGAAGCTCATCTACTTCCCCATCACAAAGAAATGTTACACCGCATCCCCGAATTGTGATACACTTTTTGCAGCATACGTAGCGGAGTGCGGTATGATCTTAAACGGCAGCGAATATGTGGGTGACCTCAGCATCCGCGACGTATCGAAACAGATATCCCGGCTGGATCTTGACGACGAATACAAGGAAGAATTCCTGGATCTGATCGAGCAATTATAAAAGATATCTCCGGAGGAAGATGCAGGATCACGAGATCGTAGACCTTTACTGGTCCAGAAGCGAAAACGCCATAACGGAAACGGACCTCAAATACGGTAACTACTGCGGAAAGATCGCAAAGAACATCGTGTATGACGAGGAGGACGCCAAGGAATGTGTCAACGATACCTATCTTTCGGCCTGGAACTCCATGCCCGAAGAGCGTCCCTTATCCCTGGCACCCTACCTTGCTTCCATCGTGAGAAACCACGCACTGACTCTTTACAGAAAAACACATGCTCAAAAGCGCGGAGCGGGTCAGACCGCTCTGGCGCTGGATGAACTTACGGAAGTGGCAGGCTCCGGATCCACGGAAGAAAGCGTGGATCTGAACCTCCTTTCGGAACATCTGAACACTTTCCTTTCCGGCCTCAGCACCAATGACAGGATCGTATTTGTCAGAAGATACTTTTATGTGGATCCTCTCTCCGAGATCGCATCGGCCCTTTCCATGTCGGAATCCGCCGTGAAATCCCTGCTCTTCAGGCTTCGGGGAAAGTTAAGAACACTCCTTACGGAGGAAGGATACGAACTGTGAACGGGAATGATCTTTTTCAGGCCATGTCCGGCCTTGATCCCAAATTCATAGAGGAAGCGGCCTACGAACTTCATGAAATACCGAAGGCCCGAGGGACCGGGAGAGCAAAGGTCCTCCGTTTCCGTAAAGGCTTCTCCGTAGCCCTGCCCATGGTGGCAGCAGCGGCGGTACTCATTATCATTATCGCGGTGATCCCTAATATGGCCCGTCACGGAAATACCGCAGCTTCTTCGGAAGCACCCGCTTCTTATTCCGATGCCGCAGCATCCGAGGCCGCAGAGCCCGCAGCGGAAGCAGCGGAATCCTATGAGGAGGAAGCAGCCATGGAAGCCCCTGCGGAGGCAGCGGAACACGCAAAGACGGCAGGTACCGCAGCGGATCAGGCAATCGCGGAAGATGCGCTGTCCATATCCGAAGCCGAGGAAGCATCGAATGAGGCATTTACCTACGGCCGGGAAAAAGAGAAGATGCCTGAACTTACGGAAGCCCTTTATGAAGACGGGATCCTGACAGTTACCGTTAAAGGCAGCCTTCCCGATGATCCGGAGAACCTGGACTACTCCTTAACAAAGACCGGAAGCGACGGAACCGTCGTTACCCTGGGGGAGGGAACACTCCGGGACATCATGACCGAAAGAGATCCTCTGACCCTGGATCTTACGGAGCTGGAACTCCCGGACGGAACCTACACCCTTACCATTGCGGGCAGGACCGTGGAATTCACCAAGTAACCTGTTGAACAAAGACACATGAGCGGACGCAGAACGGCACTTTTACTGCTGTATCTCACATTATTCATCATACTGACGGTGGGCTTTGTATGGATCTACCGGGAATACGAAAGCCGCAGGGAAATGAAAGCGGTTCAGGAACTGGCCTCTGTCGAGGCCGAACCGACCCCGGAGCCTATGTCCGATACGGATATCGCAAAGTTCACCCATCTTCCGGAAGTCCGGCCGGTCCTTCGAAGCACCCCGGAGCCTCAGCCCGTGAACGAAAAGGTGCTTTCCCGCATCGAAAAACTCTACAGCGAAAACAAGGATCTGGCGGGGTGGCTGTCCATCCCCGGGACGGATATCAATTATCCGGTGATGTACCGGGCGGATGACAACGATTTCTACCTGAAACACAATTTCTACGGGGAAGACGACATCAACGGACTGCTGGTTCTGGACAAACGATGCCTTCCCGACGGAAGCGGCTTGAACAACCTGATCCACGGACACAACATGAAGTCCGGCGCCATGTTCGGCACCCTGAAAAACTATCTGGATCCGGCCTGGTACAAAGATCATGACAAGATCGTTTTTTCCACCCTCTACGAGGAAAAAACCTATGAAATATTTGCAGTGTTCAAAACGACAGTATATAATGAAAGCACGAACGATTTTCAGTATTATGATTATATTGACATCGGCTCGAAGGAAGCGTTCACTTCCTATGTAACGAATGCAAAAGAACAATCGCTGTATGATACGGGCGTGGAGGTTAGCTGGGGAGACCGGCTTGTCACGCTTTCTACTTGTGAGTATACAAAGGAAAACGGACGTCTCGTCATCGTAGCAGCATCCAAGCCATAGATTTTCCATGAAAAAACCCGGAAAGAGATCAAAAAAGTCCATACATCTCATGCGGATCTTCGGGATCTCCGCCATCCTTCTGGCTGTTCTCATCTGGAACGTGCCCGGTTTCGTACGGGCCGCCGACGGTGATCTGGTTGCCAGCGGGACCCAGGGATCCGTGATCTGGCAGGTCTCCGAGAACGAGTCCGGAGATTATGTCCTTTATTTAAGCGGTTCGGGGGAACTTCCGGATATGACCTCCGGATTTCATAACTGGATGAATCTGGATCCCGCGGATCTGAGTAAGATCAGGATCGTGCAGATCTACAGCGGTGTTACGGGGCTGGGTACCTATACCCTCTATGATCTCAAGAACCTGACTTCCGTTTCCAGCGCAAAGACCCTGAGCAACATTGCCGAATATTCTTTTGATACCACGGGGCTTGCCCCTTCGTTCTATTTCTACGGAACGGATGCGGAGTATTCCGCCGTAACGGTGGATCCTACCATCGATTCCTGGCTGGGGGCACCGGTGACCTATCCCGACGCGGATATGCCTACCATCGCTCCCGTCATTCCCACCGCCACGCCTACCCTGGAGCCCACGGGAACGCCTACGGCGACTCCCACGGCAGCTGCTACGGCAACACCCACAGCCACCAAGGCTCCCGCAACGGCTACTCCCGCAGCGACAGCAACCGCTGCAGCGGCTACGGCAACGCCCACCATCCGTGCCACCGCCACGCCTACCACAAGGCCTACGGCGGCTGCTACGGCAACGCCCATTCCCTGGCCCAATGCCTACGGCGGAGCGGGCGGTAACCAGACCTACGTATACAGCGGCAACGCAGCCTATAATCCCGGCGCCGTAGTCCGTACGAATGCATATGATATGCCGCGTACCGGAGACGGTGACGCGGCAAGACTCATCATAGTTGCTGTTCTGTTTATTGTGGGATGTATCGCACTGGTATCGACGATACCTTCTAAGAATCAGACGTAACGGTTGATCGCCACCGTGCAGTTCCCGTTCCCGTCATAGGTCGAGCAGATCACGATGGGAAACGTAAAGGGATTCACGAATTTCAGATCCAATTTCCCGTAACTTACCGTAGCATCCAGATTCGGTTTCAGATAGGAGACCGGAAGGGAATGTCTGTGTCTTTCAAGGGGAGGGATCCCTGCGATCATCATGGCCACATAGGTGGTGGATGAGATCTGGCAGATCCCGCCGCCGATGCCCTGGGCAAGTTCACCGCCCATATAGATGGTGGCAACCTTGAACCCTCTGGCCGAATTTCTTACCCCGATCACATCATTATAGGAAAAAACCGCTCCCGGCAGCACGATGGTACCGTTCATATAGTCGCAGGCCAGTTCCACATTGGTCCCCCGGGGGGTGTTGTTCTTATACTGGGTGGTATAGCATCCCAGTGTGGAGACGCTGTAGGGACTTCCTTCCGGGAAGAGAGCTGCTCTTCCTTCCTCTTTTCCCCTTTCCAGATAGTGCTTGTAGTATTTCCAGTAATCGTAGGTGAACTTACTCATCAGATCCTGGTTGTAATACATATAGGCCTTCAGATTAAAGGTCTCGTCGGCGCCCATCAGGAGCATATACTGTTCCGGTGTGAATGCCGTGGTCTCCGCGTCCGTGCTGGTAACCGCCAGTGTGGGGATAACGGAGAAACTCAGGATTGCGGCCAAAAGGACCGCTGTCAGTTTTTTCATGATGCTGCCTCGTGTTTTCGGGCTTAAGGCCCGTGATCTTCACCTTTTTGATCATGGGTTCGGATCCCGCAGATCTTCACCCATCCTTTAGAAGTTAACATAAATTCCGAAAAATGTAAACCCCTTTCATAACACCTGTTTTCGTGGGATTCTTGACAAATGCGGGGGTATCCTATAAACTTTTAAAGGTTATACACCGGGGTTCATGATATGCGCAGAAATGTATTAAATTATCTTGACGGGATCGTTACGAAAAAGCCCGATAAAATTGCATTTACGGACGGCGAGACTTCCCTGACTTTCAGGGATGTTTATGATATTTCCCATGCCATCGGCACCTTTCTGAATCAATGCGGATTTGAGCGGAGACCCATCGTGATCTTTATGCATAAATCTCCGGAAGAGGTGGCCGCATTTTTCGGCGTCATCGCCGGCGGATGCTTTTACGTGCCCATTGACGAGGAGATGCCTGCGGACCGGGTTCAGCTGATCCTGAACAACGTGCACGCCCCCCTGGTGATCTGCGATGAGGAGACGGCGGAGCTTGCGGAAAAGTTCGATCTTCTCGGCGGCAGGATCGTCCTGTACCGGGATATCATCAAAACCGCACCGGATGAGGAAGCCCTGGAAGGGATCCGCAGCCGTGCCCTGGATATCGATCCCATCTATATCGTATTTACTTCAGGCTCCACGGGAGTTCCCAAAGGCGTTGCCGCCTGCCACAGATCGGTCCTTGATTATGTGGAACAGCTCTCGGAAGTCCTTTCCTTTAACGAAGATACGGTCTTCGGCAACCAGTCCCCTCTTTATTTCGACGCCTGCCTGAAAGAACTGTATCCCACCCTGAAATTCGGGGCCACCACGTATCTGATCCCCAAAAAGCTCTTTTCCACCCCCTATCCTCTGGTGGAATACCTGAACGAGCATAAGATCAACACCATCTGCTGGGTGGTATCCGCCCTGACCATGATCAGTGCCTTTTCCACCTTTGACGATATCAAACCGGAAACCCTGCGGACCATCGCCTTCGGAAGCGAGGTCTTTCCCATCAAACAGTTCAATCTCTGGCGGGAAGCGGTTCCCGAAGCCACCTTCACCAATCTTTACGGTCCCACGGAAGGCACGGGCATGTGCTGTTTCTACCGGGTTGACCGGGAGTTTCATGAGGGGGACGTGATCCCTATCGGCCGGCCTTTTGACAACCGGCAGATCCTGCTCCTGACGGAAGACGGCAAAGAAGCGGGAGAAGGGGAAAGCGGAGAGATCTGTATCCGGGGTACCTCCGTGACTCTGGGGTATTATAACGATCCCGAACGGACTGCCGCATCCTTTGTACAGAATCCGCTGAACACCTCCTATCCGGAGATCATCTACCGTACCGGAGATATCGGTGCCTATAACGAACGGGGAGAGCTTTATTACATTTCCCGGAAGGATTACCAGATCAAGCACATGGGACACCGGATCGAGCTCGGAGAGATCGAAGCCAACGTCAACTCTCACGAAGGCGTGCGGATGGCAGCCTGTGTCTATGACGGAGAAAAAAAGCAGATCATTCTCTATTACACGGGAACCATCGAAGAGCGGGAACTTGCTAAAGACTTAAAGGATAAGCTTCCCCGTTACATGCTCCCTCAGAAGACCCGTCGCCTGGAAGACATGCCCTTTACGGCAAACGGCAAGATCGACCGTGTCACCCTGAAAAAAATGATCGAAAAATAAGACAGTATATCGTAAGGAGGAAACACCATGGACGAACTTATGAACATCCTGACAAATCTTCATCCCGATGTGGATTTTGAAAACGAAGAGCATCTGATCGATGACGGTATTCTCAATTCCATGGATATCGTCAGCCTGGTAACGGAGATCAGCAGCGAATTTGATGTAAAGATCACCGCAAAGGATATCCTGCCGGATAATTTCAATTCCGCCAAGGCCATCTACGCCCTGATCGAGAGGATCAGCGAGGACTGACGGGAATCCCTTTATGCTGCTTACATCCTATGGCTTTATCGGATTCTTTGCCATACTGGTGATCCTGTATTATGTCCTGCCCAAAAGGGCACAGGCCCCGCTCCTTCTTGTTGCAAGCTTTCTCTATTACGCCACAGCCGGAGCGGAATGCCTTATCTTTCTCATTTTCAGCATTTTGACAGTATGGTTTGCGTCACTCAGGATCGGCGCAAATTTCGAAAAGGTTTCCGCTTATCTGAAAGCAAATAAGGAAACCCTGTCCAAAGAAGAGAAAAAAGCATACAAAAAAAGTCAGGAGAAAGTGCGCTTTGCGTACTTTCTCTGTGCGTTACTCTTAAATCTCATCGTTCTGGCCTTTGTGAAACTGCCCCTGGGACATCACCTGACGATCCTGGGGATCTCTTTCTACACCTTCCAGTCCCTGGGCTATCTCATCGATGTTTACAGGGAAGCTTATCCGCCTCAGAAAAGCCTTTGGAAATATGCCCTCTTTGTAAGCTTTTTCCCTCAGCTGATCCAGGGACCCATCAGCAGATACGGAGACCTGTCCAAAACCCTGTACGATCCCCATCCCTTTGATGCGGACCGCCTGTGGCGGGGCTTATCCCGTATCCTCTGGGGCTTCTTTAAGAAGCTGGTGATCGCGGATAGGCTGCTCATTGCCGTAAGCACCCTGATCGGGGATCCCGCAACCTATAACGGCGGCTATGTGTTCTACGAACTGCTGTTTTATACCGTGGAGCTGTATGCGGATTTCACCGGAGGGATCGATATCGTCATCGGTGCCGGTGAGGTACTGGGGATCACGGTTGCGGAAAACTTCAACCGGCCTTATTTTTCCACCTCTCTTGCGGAATACTGGCGCAGATGGCATATCTCCATGTGCTCCTGGTTCCGGGATTACCTTTTTTATCCCGTCTCCACTTCTCCCGCCATCCAGAAATTCTCCAAATGGTCAAGAAAGCATTTCGGGGATAAAGCGGGACGCCGGCTTCCGGTGTATGTATCCAGTTTTATCGTATGGACCGCCACCGGCCTCTGGCACGGTGCCAGCCTCAACTTCATCGTATGGGGGCTGTTAAACTTCGCGGTGCTCATGATCTCGGAAGAGTTTGCACCTTTATACGAGAAATTCCACGGACGGTTTGCCTTCAGCAACACCCCCCTGTACGAAGGATTCCGGATCCTGCGGACCTTTTTCCTCATCTGTGTCCTGAATCTTTTTGACTGCTTTACGTCGGTCGGGACAACCCTGGGCCTTCTTCTTTCCCTGGTTACCGGGGGCAACCGGGGTCTGCTGTTCAACGGTTCCCTCCTTACCCTGGGGATCACGGGATGGGATTATCTGATCCTGGGGATCGGTGCCCTTATAATGTTCACCGTGAGCCTTGTTCAGACCAAAGGCAGTGTCCGGGACAGGATCGGAAGGCTTGCCTATCCGGTACGGTTCCTTCTCTGGTCCGGACTTTTTATCATCATCCTGATCTTCGGAATCTACGGCATCGGCTACGATGCCACACAGTTCATCTATAACCGGTTTTGATCATGAAACGAAGAAAAAAGATCATAATCATCTGCATATCGCTCCTGTTGCTCCTGGCTGTGCTAGCCCTCATCCAGCGGCTTTTTATGCCCAAATACGTGGATGATATCGTGGAAGGAGCCATGGTACGGGAATTCTACGAAGAAGACAAGGATCATGACGTGATCTTTGTAGGCGACTGTGAAGTCTACGAAAACTTCTCCCCGGTGACCCTCTGGCAGAAATACGGGATCAACTCCTATATCCGGGGCAGCGCGGAGCAGTATATCTTCCAGTCCTATTATCTGCTGGAGGATACCCTCCGGTATGAAAAGCCTCAGGTTGTTGTGTTCAACATCCAGTCCCTGCAGTTCGGCAATTCCAGGAGCGAAGCCTATAACCGCATGACCATCGACGGCATGCGCTGGTCAAGGGCCAAGATCGGCTGTATCAATGCTTCCATGACGGAGGAAGAGCATTTTATCGAATATGTCTTCCCGATCCTCAGATATCATTCCCGTTGGAACGACCTTACCAAAACGGATCTTGACTACCTGTTCCGCTATCCGAAAGTGACCCATAACGGCTACTATATGCGGGTGGATGTACGTCCAGCCGAAAACATCCCCAAGGCCAAGCCTCTAGGAGATTATTCCTTTGACGACAACGCATGGAAATATCTGGATCTGATCCGGGAATGCTGCGAGAAGAACGGCATTCAGCTGCTCCTTATCAAAGCCCCCAGCCTTTATCCCTACTGGTATGAGGAATGGGATCAGCAGGTCCGGGATTACGCGGACAGATACGGACTTACCTATATCAACTTCCTGGATCATACGGAAGAGATCGGCCTGGATTACAACACCGACACCTATGACGGAGGTCTCCATATGAACCTCTCCGGTGCCGAAAAATGTGCTTCCTATATTGGAAAAATACTCGTAAAAGACTATAATGTATCGGATAGGCGCTCCGATCCCGAACTGGGTAAAGCCTGGGATCGTAAAATCCTTGCCTATGAAGAAGAGATCGCACTGCAAAAGGAAAAGTACGGTCTGAACTGAGGACGGATCATGTGCGGAATATGCGGAATATGGAATCTGAAAAATAAAACAGCCATCGACCGGGGGATCCTGGGCGATATGATGGAAGCGATCCGACATCGCGGACCCGACGGGTCCGATTCTTTTGTGAACGATGAGATCGGTCTGGGATTTCAGCGGCTTTCCTTTGTGGACTTAAGCGGCGGGATGCAGCCTCTTTTTAACGGGGATAAGACCGTTGCCATGGTCTGCAACGGTGAGATCTTCAACTACCGGGAACTCCGGGATGACCTTATGGCCAAAGGCTACGTGTTCCGGACCAAAACGGATGTGGAGGTCATCGTTCATCTTTATGACGAATACGGGACGGAATTCCCGAAATACTTAAACGGTCAGTTTGCCATCGCACTCTACGATCAAAAGATCCACACCCTTTATCTGGTGCGGGATCAGATCGGCATCTGTCCGCTGTACTATACCGAATATGACGGACGTGTCATTTTCGGCTCCGAGATCAAAGCGATCCTCGCCTATCCCGGCACTCCCCGGGTACTGAATCTGAAGGCCGTGGACCAGCTCATGAATTTCCCCGGGATCGTATCTCCCACCACGTTTTTCAAGGATGTTCACGCTCTCCGGGCCGGTCATATGCTCTCCTTTACCGCCGAAGGCGGATTCGCCGATACGGAATACTGGGATATGATCTACACCGAGGAGATCGAGGACAAGGGTGAGGAATACTATGTGGAGACCGTCAAGGATCTCTTTAAGAAAGCAGTGGCCAGACGGCTGGATGCGGATGTACCCATCGGTTTCTATATCTCCGGCGGACTGGACAGTTCCCTGGTGGCCTGCTATATCGGCAAATTCCTTTTGAACAGTTTCTATTCCTTCTCCGCCGAGATCGGAGAGGCGGATCTTGACGAGAGCCGGTTCCAGCAGATGGTAAAGGAATGCGTGAAATCGGAGCATTATTCCGTCAAGGTTTCCGACCAGAGCATCTACGAACATCTGCGCAAGGTGATCTTCCATACGGAATCCGCGGTGAAGGAAAGTTATGATGTTGCGGCTTTTCTCTTAAGCGGACTCGTGGAATCCTCTCCTGCCAAGGCCGTCCTTACGGGACAGGGTTCGGATGAGTTTTTCTGCGGTTATGTAGGCTACATGCTGGATAAGTTCCGGGACATGCAGAAAGGCATGATGAGCAAGGAAGAACTTTCCTATAACGAGCATCTCTGGGGCGATCCCTATTTCCGTTATGAGCGGATCCATCCGGAGCTTCGGAAGGTTCACCGCAGGGTTTATTCGGAGAGGATCCGGGACGATCTGGAGTCTTTCTCCGCCTTAAAGGAGAGTCCCATCGATGTCCGGAAAGTGCAGAACATCAGCAGCGCCAAGCGCAGATCCTATATCGATTATAAACTCCGGCTTTCGGATCATCTTCTCATAGAGCACGGAGATCACATGTTTTTCTCCCATTCCGTGGAAGGAAGACATCCTTTCCTGGACAAGGATCTCATCGCCTTTGTTGCACAGATCCCCGATGATTACAAGATCAACGGGACCAACGAAAAATATATCCTGAAACGGGCGGGGGAAGGCATCGTGCCGGAACCGATCCTGAAACGGACCAAGTTCCCCTTCCAGGCCCAGGGCATGTCGGCCCTGGTAAAGAGCACCGGTATCGCGGAATTCATCAGTGAAGACCTGATCCGCAAATATGACGTGTTTGACGCTTCCTTCGTAACACAGATGCTTTCCGATTACAGACAGGACGGCTTCAAACTCATGGGTGCTTACGAGATCGACTATCTGATGATCGTGACCACGGTCACCATGCTGTGTGAGCAGTACGGACTCAGTGTATAAGGGAAATCTTACGGTATGGCAAAAGGCAACCGCAGGCGGAAGAAACATCCCCGCCGCTATGAAAACGAAATAACGAATATCGAAGATCTGGAGATCATCGATCTGGATTCCGAGGAAGTACCTCCTTCGGAAGAGGATGTTTTGCCGGAAGAACCGGTTTATTCCGGGGAAGAAGCACCTGTGGATCCGGAGAGCGTTTCCGGACAGGATATGCCTGCGGAAGATCCGGATGCGGTGTATTTCTCCGAAGGGTTCCGGATCGAGATGCCGGATCTGTCCGATTACGAGCAGGAAGAGCCGGAATACGATGATCTGTCGGAAGAAGCCGTTGAATATGAGGGCTCCGACTATGGACCGGAAGCAGGGGCGGACTATGCCGGCGACGAATACGAGCCGGAGTACGCGTATGATCCCGGAGAGGAATACGAACCGGAATACGAATACGAGACCGGGGAGGAATACGAACCGGAATATGAATACGGATCCGGAGAGCCGGAGGAATATCCGGATTACGAATACGAACAGGAAGAAGAAGCGGAAGAAAAGGAGCAGGGACCTTTCACGGATTCTCCCGCACTTTACGATGTGGACGGACATATCTTCTACGAAGACAGTCCTTCCCTGCACCGTCGGAAAAGCCGCAGGCGGTTCCCGGTTCTGCTCATTGCCCTCCTTGTACTGATCCTGGGTATCGCGGGATTCTTTGTGTACCGGGAATACGATTCCCGGGTTTACCGTCATGCCGTAATGGAAGCCGGTACCGAAGGGATCACACCGGAGGATTTCAAAAAGAAGGAAAGCTGCGAAGTAACCTTTGATAAGGATTTCGATATCTCATCCGTGGACACTTCCGTTCCCGGAGATTACAGGATCCCCCTTTATTCTTCGCCTTTTCATTATCATGCGACCCTGACCATCGAAGATACGGTGGCACCTGTGGGCGAGACGGAGGAAGTGACTCTGGAATTCGGAACTTCCTGCGACGCGGAGAAGTTCGTGACCACGGTAACGGATGTCCAGGAGGTAACCGTATCCTTTGCCCAACAGCCGGATTTCAGTATCGGCGGAAGACAGGAGGTTCAACTCCTGCTTACCGATGCTTCCGGTAACGAAACCCAGCTTACGGGATCCATGGTGGTGATCCCGGTGCATTATATCGTTACCGTGGAAGCCGGAAGCGAGTTGCCGTCCCTTTCCGATTTTATCATTCCGGAGCTGTCTTCCTCGGCCCAGTCCAAGGGACTTGAGATGCTCACGGATCTTTCCGCCATCGACACAACCGTCCCCGGGGAATACGAGATCGAATTCCGTCAGGGCGACGATAAATTCCACACCATCCTCTCCGTGGAAGATACAGTAGCGCCTGTTATTAAAACTGCCCCCCTCACCGGTTACCTGACCTCCAAATTGAAAGCCGAATCTTTCGTGGAAGAGGCCCAGGATGTGACCGAACTGACCTACCGCTTCGAAACGGAACCGGATTATACCAAAGAAGGGCAGCAGACCGTCACCATCATCGCCACCGACCGGGGCGGGAATACGGCTTCGGAAGAGGCGGTGCTGACACTGGAAAAAGATACGGAGGCCCCCAAGATCACGGGAGCCATGAACATGACGGCCTTCAAGGATCATCCCGTCAGCTACCTGTCCAATGTCTTTGTGACCGATAACTGCGACGAAGACATCGAACTTCAGGTGGAAGCGGATTCCGTGAACATCAAGGTTCCCGGTACCTATGAGGTGGTCTATCGTGCCACGGACCGGGCAGGCAACACTGCGGAAGTGCCCATCACCGTTACCGTCATCGAGGAAAGCTACAGCGAAGAGACCATCAATGCCCTGGCGAACGAAGTTCTGGGCAAGATCTTTACGCCGGGCATGTCGGATTACGACAAGCTCTCAGCCATTTACTACTGGGTACGGGGCAATATCGCCTACACGGAAATGGACATCAAGGACGACTGGCTGAAGGCGGCCTACTACGGACTTGCCATGCATAAGGGAGACTGCTTTGTATACTGCATGACTTCCCGGGCCCTCTTAAATGCAGCCGGGTTCAAGAACATGGTCATCGATACGGTGCCCCTCCGCTATATCCATTACTGGAATCTGGTGGATATCGGAGAAGGCTGGCGACATTTCGATACCACGCCGCGCGCTTCCGGCGGTGTCTTCCTCTACCTGGACGATGCCAGCATTGCGGCCTACTCCAACGCCCACGGCAACTCACACATTTACGATAAGGAACGTTTCCCCGATATTCCATAGAGAGGTAATCCATGTCAGAAAAACTCGGGATCGTCGGCGGCCTCGGGCCCATGGCGACCGTCAGCTTCATGAAACGCATCATCAATATGACGGATGCAAAAAAAGACCAGGATCACATTCATATCGTGATCGAGCATTGTCCTTCCATACCGGACCGGACAGGCTACATCCTGGATCACAGTCAGGACAATCCGGCTCCCGCCATTGTGGAAGCCTGCCGGATCCTGGAAAACGCCGGCGTGCGGGAGATCGCCATCCCCTGCGTCACCGCCCATTATTTTCATCATGAGATCTCGGAGCATACCGCGGTACCCGTTATGGACGGCGTCATGCTCTGTGCGGATTATCTGAAGGAAAAAGGCATCAACAGCGTCGGGATCATGGCTACCGACGGAACGGTCCGTTCCGGGATCTTCGAAGAGCCCCTGAAGGCTCACGGGATCCGCAGCATTTATCCGGACCGCGCCCTGCAGAAGGACGTGATGCATCTGATCTATGAGAATGTAAAAAGCGGAACCGCCATAGACCGGGAACGGTTTGCTTCCGTGTCGGATTATCTGTTTTCCGAGGGCGCCGAGGTAGTGATCCTGGGCTGCACGGAACTGTCCGTCATCGCGGACGAATACCTGCCCGAGGGCCGGTTCCTTGACCTTCTTTCCGTTCTGGCGCGGGCCTGTGTCCACGATTTCGGCAAACTCAAAGAAGAATACCGGGATCTTCTGTGATCCGCATCT
>JAEEGL013756452.1_pt1 | contig 22286 bp, 18 predicted proteins | sample 9134231 | NCBI WGS metagenome assembly JAEEGL01 (sample SAMN16246548, study PRJNA631951) | gut metagenome | biome: gut microbiome; feature: rumen; material: fiber-attached | host: Bos | place: Iran: Karaj | collected 2018-10 | reverse complement strand
TTCAGACGCTCCAGCACCTCCCAGGTCGGATGGCCGAAAGAGTTGTTTCTCCCGACACTGATAATCGCTTCCTCCGCACGGATCGCGGAGAGAAAATCGCCGTCTGAGGACGTTCTGGATCCGTGATGGCCGACGATCAGCAGCTCCGTGTCCGGCAGGTCATGCTGCTCCACCAGGTCGCGTTCCGCTTTTTTCAGGGAGTCCCCGGTAAACAGCATGTCGAATTCCCCGACGGAGACAAGGCTGATGATGCAGCGTTCGTTCTCACTGCCTTCCGTTCCCGGAGCGAAGAGCCGGATCCGGATATTTCCGCAGGCCAGGTCGCCGTCTTCGTGAACAAACAGAACCTCGGTTCCGTGCCGCTCCGCAGAGCGCAGTATCTCGTCCTGCAGCCCTTCGTCGCTGTCCGCATCCGGTGAGAAAAGGATTGTCTTTACCGGGATCAGTTCCAGCAGCATTGGGACGCCGTTTACGTGGTCCTCATGAAGATGTGAAAGGATCAGCAGGTCAACCCTGTTGCGTCCCGCGCTTTCCAGCCAGCAGGCTGCCGTATCCCCTGCATTTGAGAGCGACCCGATCCCGCCGCAGTCCAGCATGACGGTTTTGTCCCCGGACAGGATGCAGACGCATTCCCCCTGTCCGACGTCCATCGCGGCAATCACCGCAGAGCCGCTCCGGTAGCGCTGCCTTGCCGCTGTGAGCGCCGCGGTCAGAGTCAGAATGCAGAGCAGCAGAGGCACGAACAGACGAACGCTGTTCTTTTCCCGGCTCCGCCAGGCGAGAAAGCCCAGAACATAGCAAAGGGCGAGCCAGAGAAGCATCTGCGCATTTCCCATCCCGATCAGGTTGTGCGGCAGATCGCTGATCAGCCCGGTGAGCCCGATCAGGTATTTTGCGAGAAGCTCGGTCAGGAACACGAATACCATCCCCAGGGGAGGCCAGGCCAGACTCAGCAGGCAGCTCAGCCAGCCGCCGCAGAAGCAGAGAGAAACTGCCCAGAGTCCGAGCAGATTTGTCAGGGGGGAATACAGCGCCAGCGTTCCGAAATGCAGGACGGAAAACGGTGTGGAAGTGACAAGCACCGCCAGAGATGCTCCGACCACGGAAAGCGGCGCGCGAAGCCGCCCGGTTTCCTCCTGCCGGAAGGTCTTCAGCAGGAAATCCGTAATCGGCTCTGCCAGCAGGATCATCCCTGCCATGGCGGAAAAGGAGAGCTGAAGACTGATGCTCGCGCAGCTGAACGGGTTCGTCATAAGGATCAGGGCAAGTGCGAAGGACAGAGAGGTTGGGCCGTCGTTCTCCCGCCGGACGATCGGTGCCGTCAGCAGGACAGTCTGCATGATCCCGGCGCGAACTGCCGAGGGAGATGCGCCGGTCATGAACACAAAAAACCACACAACCAGTATTCCCGTGACCGAGGCAGCGGGGCGGGCACCGAAAAGCAGCTGGATCATCCCCACCAGAAAGGCAATGTGCATGCCCGATACTGCGACGACATGCATGAACCCCGCTCCCCGCATATCCGCATAGAGCGGCAGATCCCGGTAGAAGTCCGTTTTGTCTCCCAGCATCAGCGACCTCATGAAGATGGAGGTCCTGTCGGAGAATACGCTGTCCGCATACGCAGAAATCCGTCCGCTGCAAAACGCCGCAAGGCTGCGGAGGGTATGGTGCCGCTCTCCGGTGCTCTGTATTTTCAGAAGCGTTCCTGTCAGGTAGATATCCTTGGAAACATAATTATCGCTGCGTTCTCCGTTTCTCAGATCCGCCCGCCGAAAACGCGCCGTGACCTGCACCATGTCACCCGGGCTGAGACTGTCGTCCGCATTGCCGTCGTAATCATAGAGCAGCATGTCCAGCCTCGGCTTCTCCGTCATCCTGAGATGCAGGCGGGTATAGTGCTCCGCTTCGTCCGGGTACTCCATCACCCTGGCCGGGATGGTCAGTTCTTCCCCGTCCATACCAACGGCATAGCCCATGGTCCTGTTCCAGTGCAGCACGAAGGCGGTGAGGCCCAGTGCAGCCCCCAGGAAGCAGAGAAAGGCCCGGAAAAGTGTATCGCTCCGTTTTCGTCGAAAGAAGCACAGTACGCTGAGCGCCGCGCAGCACAGCGCGGCAGCCGGCAACACGGCTAAGGGCAGAATATAATACGAGAGGAAAACTGCCGCTGAGCATGCCAGAGATATCCACGCCAGCTTACGCATACTTTTCCCTCCCGTTCCTGTTTTGCCTGTCGGCATTCATGAAATGATTTTACCATTCCCCTGCCCTTTTGGCAATCCCGGGAAAGCAGCACAGGACAGCGCCCGCCGGCAGTTAACATAATGTATAGCAAAACAACGTGGCTGCTTCCACACGATAGCCCATTCATTGTTTTATCCCGGAGTTTATACCGAAACGATATGCTCTATCCCCTTAGATCGATATTTCCCTTTCGTCCAATTGCGTGGTATGATGACCGCAATTTTTAAGAAGGAGGACGATCTCATGGATATGTCAGTCTGGTTTCTTGTCGGCGCAATTCTGGTGTTCTTCATGCAGTGCGGGTTTGCCATGGTTGAAACGGGCTTTACCAGAGCGAAGAATGCCGGCAACATCATCATGAAGAACCTGATGGACTTCTGCATCGGCACCATTGTTTTTATTTTTCTCGGCTATGGCCTGATGATGGGCAATCACGGTCACCTCGGCCTGATCGGAGTGCCTGACTGGAGAATGTTTACAGACTTTGAAGGGTTCGACTGGTCCTCCTTCGTCTTCCAGCTTGTCTTTTGCGCAACAGCAGCAACTATTGTCTCCGGCGCCATGGCAGAGAGAACCCGATTCTCGGCATACTGTCTGTACTCTGCCATCATCAGTCTGATCGTCTACCCGATCGAAGCCGGATGGGTATGGGGAGGCGGCTGGCTTTCCCGGCTTTCCTTTATTGACTTTGCGGGTTCCTGCGTGATTCATATGGTCGGTGGCCTGTCCGCTCTGGTGGGCGCAATTATTCTCGGCCCCAGGATCGGAAAGTACAACTATGGTGCAGACGGCAGCATTACCTCCAATGCCATTCCGGGCCATTCGGTAACCCTGGGCGCTCTGGGCTGCTTTATTCTCTGGTTTGCCTGGTACGGCTTCAACGGAGCTGCCGCATCGGGTGTAGAAGAAATGGCGCGTATTTTCGGTACCACCACCATCGCACCCGCGGTTGCAACCTTCACCTGCATGGTCTTCACCTGGCAGAAAAACGGAAAACCCGACGTCTCCATGTGCCTGAACGCCTCGCTTGCCGGCTTGGTCGCCATTACGGCAGGATGCGCAAGCGTCAACGCCGTTGGCGCAATTGTCATCGGAATCGGCTCAGGTATTCTTGTGGATCTGGCAGTTGAAATTCTTGACACCAGGTTCCATGTGGACGACCCTGTCGGTGCGGTCGCTGTACACTGTGTAAACGGAATCTGGGGAACGATCGCAGTCGGTTTGTTTGCCTGCAATGAAAGCTACGGCGCAAAAGGTCTGTTTTACGGCGGTGGTTTCCATCAGTTGGGCGTTCAGTGTCTTGGCGTCGTCAGTGTCGGCACCTATACGATACTGTGCATGATCATCGTTTTTCGCCTGATCCATGCAACGGTCGGCCTGAGAGCTTCTGCGAAGGAGGAACTGGAAGGGCTGGATGTAACGGAGCACGGTCTTACGAGCGCGTACGCGGATTTTCTGCCGATCGAGTCGAACCTCGGCGTTCATTCCGATGGTCCGATCGACACCTCTTCTCTTCTTCCCTTTCCGCTCGAACTGTCATCCGGTCTGCGGGATACGCCTGTCGGGAAAAAACGTTACACGCTTGTCCGGATTCTCTGCGATGAGGAGCGCTTCGGCACCCTGCGTGATACCATGGCTTGCATTGGTGTGACCGGGATGACGGTAACCAATGTGATGGGCTGCGGGACACAGAAAGGCAAGGCGGGACAATACCGCGGCATTGAAATGAGCATGCACCTGATTCCCAAACTTCAGGTTGACATAGTCGTTTCCAAGGTAGATCCGGGTCTGGTCGTCTCCGCCGCAAATGCGGCTCTGCATACCGGCAACATCGGCGACGGAAAGATCTTTGTCTATGACGTGGAGGATGTTGTTCGTATCCGAACCGGTGAGTCCGGATATGACGCACTTCAGATCCCCGGAGAATAAAGCCTGCCAAGTTGAAACACGGGTCAATCCGATCGCTGCTTCTTTCATTCTGCTGTACAGTTTCCATAAAGGAAAGCCCACAGCAAACTTACTGTGGGCTGCAGATGTGCTTATTCATTTTCTTTGATCAGGTTTTCCAGTGTTTCAAACAAAGCCTCCGGCTCTACGGGTTTCGACAAATGTGCATTCAAACCTGCCTGCATGCTTCGCTGAACATCCTCATCAAAAGCATTAGCTGTCAGGGCAATGATGGGAATCGTCTTTGCATCATCATGCGGAAGACCTCTAATAGTTCTCGTTGCTTCCAGCCCATCCATTTCCGGCATGCGCATATCCATCAGGATGGCATCATAGTACCCGGGTTCGTGGCTTTCAAACAGTTTCACGGCAGCTAAACCATTTTCAGCCAAGTCCACTTCCATTTCACGCGCGGCGAGCACCATCATGATGATCTCGGCATTCACAGCCACATCTTCCGCAAGCAGCACCCGTCGGCCCTTCAGGTCCGCTGTTCTATCTTCGAGCGCTTCATTCTTTCTTCGGAATGCCTCTGCGAACTCATCCATCACCGTACCGGCGAAAAGAGGCTTAGATACAAAGGTGTCCGCCCCTGCCGCCCGCGCTTCATCTGCGATTTCATCCCAGTTAAATGAAGAAAGAATAATAACCGGCGTATTATGCCCCACAATTTTCCGGATCTGCCGTGTTGTTTCAACGCCGTCCATTTCCGGCATTTTCCAGTCAACAATGACAAGGTTGTAGTCTTCTCTGCGTCCGTGACGTATGCGAACTTTATCTATCCCTTCCCAGCCAGACTCTGCCGTTTCACAGCTTATTCCGACCTGACTGAGCACAATCTCCGCATGTTCCAGAGCTATGGGATCGTCATCAATCACGAGAACACTCATGTCAAGCGGAACCAGGCCGAGGTTATCAATCTGCTGTTTCCTGTCAGATTCGCCCAGCGTGAGAGTTACTGTGAACGTGGTGCCTTTTCCTTTTTCACTGATAACATCGATGTGGCCGTTCATGAGCTCTACGATACTTTTCGTGATAGGCATGCCCAAACCCGTTGAGCTGTATTTGCTGGTTGAGGTGGACTCTTCCTGGCTGAAAGGTTCAAAAATATGTGGAAGGAATTCTTCGCTCATGCCTATGCCGGTATCGCTGATGGTGAATTTCAGCACTGCGTTCCGCTCAAAGCGCCTTCCCTCTTCTATAAGAAAACGTACTTCTCCACCTTTCGGAGTGAACTTGACCGCATTGCCGAGGATGTTGATCATCACCTGTTTCAGCTTCATGGCATCGCCAATATAATAATCATCCACCTTTCCTATCGTCTGGCAGTCATAATCAATACCTTTATCATGACATTGATCAATAATAATCGTATTGACCTGCTCCAGCGCTTTAGCAAAGGAGAACTCTTCTTTTTTTATAGTCATTCGCCCGGATTCGATGCGGCTCATGTCCAGAATATCGTTGATAATTCCCAGGAGATGCTGGGCGGAGGCTCCGATTTTGCTCAGATATTCCTTTACCTGATCACTGGCAGTCGGATCGTTCATAGCGATGTTATTGAGTCCAATGATCGCGTTCATGGGCGTGCGGATCTCGTGGCTCATATTGGAGAGAAACGAAGTTTTTGCTTTGTTGGCGTTCTCCGCGGCAGCCAAAGCGTCTTTCAGAGCTTCCCTGCTTTCCGACAACTCCATTTTCTGCTTCTGATCTCTATTTGCCGCTTCTTCCAGTTCTCTGCGATATTCTTCCTGCTCGTCCTCAACCACAAAGCTGTGCAGCAAACTGGTACCCAACATGCATCCCATCGCATACAGGGGCAGCAGCGGAAAAAAGACCTGAACCGTAATCAGCGTCATCATGGCAATACCGAAGAAACCTATGGTCAGGTGTCTGCGACGAACCCTGCCTCTTGATTTTGAGGCGACAAATAATGTATAAACTGCCGTCACCAGAAACATGAATATTTGAATACCGAGCGTAACATAGCGAGCAACGCCCGCCTGATAATCACCGTTCTCATCAAACCAAAAGAGTATTGGCCTGAAGAAATTTACAGCAATAAAAATGAGCTCGAGGGCGAAGAATACGCGCCCGGCGATCTGCAGTATACGCTCAAACGCACTGTCGTTATCAAGATACGATACAACATACTGCGTCCAAAGCATCACCGCTCCAACCATAGCTGCGAAATGAAGCGATGTGTCGGCAAACAAAAGCACTATAAGGTGATTTGAGTTCAGGATCCCCCAAAGCAAATCGGTCACAAGATAGGTCAGCATTCCCAACAGAAACAATCGATAGTACCGCTGCGTTTTGCTGAGAGTCCGTCCGTCGTGGTTCAAAAGAATATCGTGGTTGCTGATCACGAGGAGAATGCTTGCCAGAATTCCAACGATTGAATATGTCATATCGCTTCACCCCCATCTCTCATTGCAAAGAGAGAGTTATGTCGCATAGTCCTTCAAGACCATCTAAAAACATCATAACGGTTTAATATTAGCATAGAACCCCACTCCGTGCAACAAAAAGGCAACAGGTACGGCAATCTGAATGACATACGATTTGATCTGTTTTGGTATTATGTCAACCATTATTGCCTCACTCCTCCAGCGCGGCAATAAGTTCGCGTCTAAAATCCTCCGGGAAAAACACCACGCTTTTGCAATAGCAGCTTCATAAAAACGGAGGTCTTATCGGAAAAGGGAATTATATTGGGGGATGATATTCTTTCTCAGACAAAACAAGAACCGGCCCGCAGCGGAAATCTCTCCTTGCTGCGGGCCGGCTAAGTGCGTTTGATCGTTAATGATACTTCGATCATGTTTTCTCTGTATCCGTTGAAAGCCAATCATAATGATCTCCGATATCATCTGACTCTTGTCAGATTGTTTCGCGCATCAATACGCGTAACCGAGAATGGCACCCTTGATCCATCCCTGTATCGGGTAGTTGATCTCGGCCCAGTTGCGGCCGTCTGCAAACGCGAACCTTCCTGTCGAATTGGCAACCGTGCCGTTCGGAAGCGTTGCAACTACCGGGGCGTTCAGGCCGGGATAGCTTCTGATTGCTGCATCCCTCCAGTCCCCTGTATCCACGGTACGGTATTCACCGCCGCTTACGTTCTGAAGTTCCTGCTCGTTCATGTTCCTTGTATCCATGGTTCGTCTCCTTATTTCATATTATTGTAAGCTTCGGAGGACTTCCAGTCCGGTACATTGAAACCGACTTTCCGTCTCCCTACTCCGCCAAAGACTTGAATTGGCGGAGCTTTTTCTTTTGTGACTGCATCATAACACACGGGATGTCACAGAAGCGTCACATGGATCTTTCCGTTCCCCTGCTCTTTTGTCAATCCTGTCCATGCGAAAAACAGTAAGCTGCCGACAAGCGTGCCCGGGATTGACTCGTTTCAGCTGATCTGCTATACTCTTTCTGTACAGGGCCGTTTCTGTCCGATCGCCTTATCCGCTGTCACCCTTGCGTCCGGTTCCTGTATCGCAGGTGCTTTCGCGCATCTGCTTCATGGGAAGGCATCATCATGCGGCGGGACAGCATAGAACAGCTGCCGTCCGCTGCAAAGCCGATAAAAGGAGGTAACCATATGGAACTCTCATGGGGGAAGGGCCTGCCCTCCGATCTGCTTGAGCGCTGGCCCAAAACTCCGTCCGGTGAGCCGGAAAAGGCAGTTTTCTTCTGTAACTGCAAGGCTCCGAATCTTGACGACGAGCTCAAAATCAATATGCTGGAGGCATACGGAATTCCCTGCCTCAGGGATTATCCGGGGAACGGCAGCTTTGGCAAGGTTGTTCTCGGGATGAGCGGTCAGGGAACCGATATTTACGTTCCCGAGAGCATGCTGGAGGACGCCAGAAATCTCTGCGCCGCAGTGCCGGACGAACCGGAACAACTGTAAAAAGCGGTGCCTGCATTTCCCCATACATGGATAAGCAGGATGAGGCGGGCGTGGCATCAGAGTCGGTTTTATAAAATGGTATGAAGCTAAGGCGTTGAATTCTCAGGAGTACGAAAGATCCTGCTGCAGCGCTTTTTTGAATACTGAGTGATACCCGAAACGTCATCTCATTCCTGCTCAACACGGAAGCGGAGGCCGACATGGAAAACGCGTTCATCTTCCTCATGATCTTCGGAGTTCTTCTCCTTCTCGCTGCTGCCAGTCTGTTTTTCTCGAAAGATCCCCGGAAATCTGTTTTCTTTGCCAGAATGCACGGCAGGTACAGCATAGATGAGGCGAAAAAAGCTGCCGGCACGATCGCCGGCTGCGTCGCAGGCGTCGGGCTGGCCGTGATTGTATACTGTGTAATCGGCCTGATCGTCGGGCGATGAAACCGCTTTTCACCGGGATTGGAGATGGCCGACATGAAAAAACTAATTATCCTCATCATGATTGGAGCGGTTATTATGCTCTGTGTATCCGGCTGCGGGAAGCAGAAATACAAACTGAATTACGACGGATACGGCTTTGAGTCCAGAAAAACGGAATATGCTGCCGGCGAAAAAGTAACCGTTTATTATGGTTTTATTGCTACTGATACCGACTACCGTTTTTTCATCGACGACGATGTGAAAATGACGCAGAGTTATGATAATGATCACGGCTACGTCTTTACTTTTACGATGCCGGACCATGATGTAACGCTCCATGAGGAATCGCGTAACAGTATGATGTATATTCCTTCCCTTGACCATATGGACGCCGGTATCCGCGGACTGTCGATTTCATTGGGGGATATTACGGACTTCTATTACACATACGACTGGTCAGGTTATAATGCCCTGTATCAGAGATATCGCTTCTATGTGGAAGACGGATCGTATCTGTTCTATCACGAGACCAGAAAAGCCGAAAATGATTACGCCTGGGCGTCAGAGGCGGACATCACTGCTTCCGGCACGGTTATACTGTCCATCTATGACTGGGCGGAGTTTCTTGATTATCTGACCGACGGGTCCGCAGCAGATCCTGAAGAAACTGTCGTGGACGGTGATTCCGGCCCCTGGATGTATCTCTACTATCAATCCGGAGAACTCATTGATCGGAAAGAATTTCAGTTCGCTTCTCCGGATCGTCGGCTGGCTTTTGAAGAGTACTGCCGGTCACTGGCCCAGAACAGCTGAATCAAAGAAAAGAGAAGCTTTTTACAGCTTCTCTTTTTTATTCGCTTTTCTCGTCAATTGGGGAAAAAACTGCCCTCTACGCGGCAGTACACCGCATAGAAGGCAGGAGCTTCGGACTCACAAATTGTTCCCGACAATGCTGCCGATCAAGGCAAGAACGCCGAGGACCGTTCCAACAATACACCATGTTTTGGCACTCGATATTTTTGCCTGCTGCTCTTCAACTGTCGTCGCTTTATTGATGCCGGTGGTCTTTACAATTGCGACAATACCGGGGATCGTGCAGAGGAACAGCGTAATGATGGCCCAGGCGAGCAGCCCGCCGGTAGAAACGGGCGTCACCGGCTGGGGATAATACGGCTGATACTGCTGGGGCTGGTAGCTGTCTTCTGTGGGATAGCTCACAGGCTGGTACGGCGCCGGTTCCGTCTTCTCAACCGGAACCTCCGGAAGCGCCGCGCCGCAGTTCTGGCAGAACTTTTGATTGAATGAGACTGCAGAACCGCAGTTCGGACAATTTGCCATAATTCTTCCTCCTTATTGATGTTATTTGATTTCGACAAAGGCGCGTTTTACGGAGCGAGAAATGCGAACGCAGGAAGATTTCTCAACAGCCAGAACAAAAAGAGCAGGGCGCAGCAGCCAACCGAAAGCCATTGCGGAATATAGACCGGTTTTAACTGCAGGCTCGGGATTGTCACCCGCAGAAACTCATGCAGGAAAACCAGAACCGCGGGAACTCCGATCGGCAGGAAAAGGCAGTTATGCCTGAATGCGCCTCTCCAGTCTCCATGCATCAGGGAATACAGCGCCCGCCCGGAACCGCAGCCCGGGCAGTAGAGGCCGGTGAGCTCATAGAAGATACATCGCAGTCCATGGTAGCCGCAATAAACATAGGCACATGCCAGAGCAATCAGGATCGGAAGCCCAAGCAGCAGGGCCAGCCGCTGCCATTGTTTCATCTCTTTGTTCATAAAATATCCTCTGCGTGTGCTGAAAGCAGTTTCAGCTTCTACAAATTTAACATGCCGGGAAACCTCTTGTCAACCAAGAATCTCCCGGCATTCTTTCTACATATCGATACGCTTCGCCTGCCGGATATCCGGCAGGATGTGGCTTTATAATCTTTCCACATCGAATCTCAGACACGCTTGAGAATTATTCAAAATTCTGATATAATATTTCGGTGGAACAATTCGCCCGGAGGTGATAGGAAACCATGGATAAAAAGTATTGGAACAAAGGCGCGTTCATGACGGATTTAAACCAGATGATCGTCGCGGACGAACAGCACCTTGACCGGATCGAAGATCCGTTTCTGAGAGAGGCCGTCAGGAAACAGCTGGAAGTGAAATTGCCCGTTCATCCCGATAAGGTCCTGCTCAGAGTTGAGTGTGTCGGCGTATGCGGTTCTGACGTGCATTATTATCATGAAGGTCAGTGCGGGACATTCTTTCTGGACAAAGCACGAGACCTCCCCTATATGCTGGGGCACGAGGCAGCTGGCGTTGTTGTTGAAGTCGGCGCGAATGTGACAGGCCTGAAAGTCGGTGACCGCGTATGCTGCGAGCCGGGCAAGGCGTGCGGCAAGTGTGAAATGTGCAGAGCCGGAAAGTACAACCTGTGTAAAGACGTCATTTTCTGGGCAACTCCGCCGGTTCAGGGCTGCTATATGAGATATGTGGAATTCTATGCTGATCTCTGCTACAAAATCCCCGATTCGATGAGTATTGAAGCCGGTGCGATGATTGAGCCTTTTGCGACAGCCATGTTCGCCGCAGAAACAGCTGACGTGAAGGCAGGCGATACTGTGTTCATCATGGGGAGCGGATGCATCGGTCTCATGACGCTTCTTGCGTGCAAATACAAAGGCGCTGAAAAAATCATTCTCTGTGATCTTGAGGATATCCGCCTTGAAAAGGCAATGGAGCTCGGCGCAACCGCAGTCATAAACAACGGAAAGTGCTCAGAAGCCGCGTTCTATGAGCAGGTCAGAACCCTTACGGACGGCGGCCCGGGGATCGTAATTGAGGCAATCGGAAACGGGACTACGATCCGTCAGGCAGGGGAACTTGCGAGGAGAGGCGGTGTGGTTGTTCTTCTCGGAATGCCGCCTGAGGACATCATTCCCTTTAACATCAACGCCATTATGGATAATGAAGTACAGATACGGCCGATTTTCAGATACCGGTATGTTTTTCCGGAGTGCATTGAGGCTGCATCTGCTGTCTGCCCGATTGAAAAAGTAATTTCCGATCAATATGATCTGGACGACATCCAGACAGCTTTTCATGACGCTGTCTCAAGGAAGAACGAAGTGGTAAAAGCGGCAATTCGGATAAACTGATGCTCCATCGGGTGCATCTCTCATCTGCTCTGCTGTGAGTATAGTAAAAGGAGGGTAAAACAATGTCAGTCGTTTACGGAAAAGAAACGCCCAAGCTGGGCTTCGGTCTGATGCGTCTGCCCAAGCGCGGTGTAGTCATTGACGTTGAGCAGGTTAAGACCATGGCAGACCTGTTTCTGGAGGCGGGCTTCACCTACTTCGATACAGCCTTTGTCTATCCGGGTTCGGAGCCCGCGATTCGAAAGGCCCTGGTGGAACGGCATCCCCGCGACTCGTTCACGCTTGCTACAAAGCTGAACGTTATGGTCGCGCCGACCGAGAAAGCCGCAAGGAAGCAGTTTGCCTCCAGTCTGGAACGGACCGGAGCCGGGTATTTTGATTACTATCTTCTGCACGCGCTGATGGAAAACAATTACAAGAAGTATGAAAAGCTCCATCTTTGGGAGTTTGTGAACGAGCAGAAAGAGAAAGGGCTCATCCGAAACATCGGTTTTTCTTTCCATGCCGGTCCGGAACTGCTCGACAAACTGCTGACCGAACACCCGGAAGTCGATTTCATTCAGCTTCAGATCAATTATGCAGACTGGGAAAACCCAAAAGTAACTTCGCGGGCAAACTATGAAGTTGCGCGCAGTCACGGGAAGCTGATCACGGTCATGGAGCCGGTCAAGGGCGGCAATCTGGCAAATCCGCCTGCAGAGGTCAGAAAGCTGTTCGAAGCGATCCATCCGGATATGTCCTGTGCATCGTGGGCAATTCGCTTTGTTGCTTCTCTGGACGGGATCCTGACCGTTCTGTCCGGGATGTCCAATGTGGCTCAGATGAAAGACAATCTCTCCTTCATGAGGGATTTCCAGCCGCTCAATACCGAAGAGCAGAAAGCTATTCAGGAGGCTCAGAGAATTCTCGGCAATTCGTCCACCATTCCCTGCACAGCCTGCAGGTACTGCGTTGAGGGTTGTCCCCAGCAGATCCGGATCCCGGACATTTTTGCCGCCATGAACAAGCAACTCGGAAACGGACAGATGGCAGAGGCCCGGGCCGATTATTTCCGTGCCGCCTCCGAAGGTCACCGGGCCGGAGACTGCATTGAGTGCCGCCAGTGTGAGGGCGCCTGTCCGCAGCATCTGCCGATCACCGATCACCTTAAACAGGCTGCGAAGATGTTCCCCGCTGATGAATGATTTTGATCGACCCTCAAGCTGCATAAAAGTCTACGAGTACAAAAAGCGGAGATTTCCGGATCAGGAAATCTCCGCTTTTCGTTATTCTGTTTTCTGAAGCATATCGCTGAGGATCCTTACGAATTCTTCCAGACCCGCTCTGTCCTCCTCTGTAAAACGCTTTTCTTCCGGGCTGTCGATATCCAGTACGCCAAACAGCCGGCCGCAGCATTCGATCGGTACGACGATTTCGGACAGGGAGGCCGTGTCGCAGGCTATGTGTCCGGGGAACTCATGGACATTTGGAACTACCACCGTTTCCCGTTTCTCTGCAGCGGTTCCGCATACGCCTCGGCCAAACGGGATCTCAATGCAGGCAGGCTTCCCCTGAAACGGGCCGAGAATCAGCTTGCTGCCCTCTGCAAAATAAAAACCGGCCCAGTTGATCCGATCCATTTCCTGATAAAGCAGTGCAGAAGCATTGGCAAAGTTTGCGATACGGTGCGGAACACTCCCAATCAGGGATTCAAGCCTTGCGTTCACTTCACTGTAGGGTATCATTTTATCTCCTCCCGGAATTCCGTTTTCGGGGCTTGCCCCTTATGCAGGAAGCATACCACAAAACAGCATGTGCGGCAATCCCTTTCAAATTTCCGGAGTGTAAACCGGATTTATATTTGACTATTTTTTGACACTATGGTATAGTGAATTTGTTTAAAAACGCAAATAGAACCGGGAGGTGTTATCTGACAATCTGACGAATTTTACTTCTGTTTCATTACTTCAATCAAGGAGGAATTCTGCCATGGAAAAAGCAGTCACCCTGGAGATGATCCAGGAAGCACGGGAGGCTCTGAAAGGCATTGCCGAAGTCACGCCTGTCGTTACCTCAAAGCGTCTTGGTACAAACCTTTATATCAAATCCGAAAACCTTCAGAAAACCGGATCCTTTAAAATTCGCGGTGCATACAACAAGATCCGCAACCTGTCTCCCGAGGAAGCTGCCCGCGGCGTCATTGCCTGCAGTGCCGGCAACCACGCACAGGGCGTAGCCCTTTCCGCCACCCGTCTCGGAATCAAATCCGTCATCTGCATGCCGGAGGGAGCGCCGATCCTGAAAGTGGAAGCGACCCGCGGCTACGGGGCGGAGGTCGTTCTGGTCCCGGGCATCTATGACGACGCCGCCAGAGAAGCCGAACGTCTGGCAAAAGAAGAAGGCTACACCTTTGCCCATCCCTTCAACGATCCGTATGTCATCGCCGGTCAGGGAACCATCGGTCTGGAGATCCTGGATCAGGTTCCGGACGTGGAACAGATTATTGTCCCCATCGGCGGCGGCGGACTCATCAGCGGCGTTGCCGTTGCGGTAAAGTCCATGCGGCCCAATGTGAAAGTGATCGGCGTGCAGGCTGCTACCGTTCCCTCCATGTTTGTGTCGCTTCGCAGCGGAATGATCACAACTGTCAAGGACGGACCGACCATTGCAGACGGTATTCACGTACTGACTCCCGGCGACCTGACTTTCCGTCTGGTGCAGGAATACGTGGATGACATCGTCACTGTCAGCGAGGACGAAATTGCCGCGGCAATCGTCGCGCTGCTGGAAGGCAGAAAGACGCTTGCCGAAGGCGCAGGCGCAACCACTGTCGCCGCCTATCTCTTCGAGAAAGTGGATACCTCACTCAAAACCGCTGTGGTTGTCTCCGGCGGCAATGTGGACATCACAACGCTCTCCCGCATCATTACCAAGGGTCTTCAGAAGACCGGACGCATTGTCCAGCTCAAGACCAAGCTCACCGACAAGGCGGGCAATCTCGCGCAACTGCTCTCCTGCGTTGCGGAGACCGGCGCAAATGTTCTGGACATCACGCATGAACGTGAAGACGCAAAGACCGAGGTCAACTCCTGCGTCGTAACCATGACGCTGGAGACCAGAGACCAGGCGCATGTCCTGGAGATCCGGAAAGCTCTGCTGAACCGCAAGTATCATCTGTTCGACTGATACTTATTGGAAAGCAGCTTTTCAGCTGCATCCGGAAACTGCTTCGAATATTCCCGCATTGTAAAAATAAAATAATGAGAAATGAGGAATAAATCATGGCTGCTCCTGCAAAGAAGAAAATCGGCCTGCTTCCCAAACTGATCATCGCCATCGTCCTCGGTCTTGTCATAGGAACGCTTGCCCGCAAGTTCAACTTCCCCATCATCATTCGTATTGGCGCAACCTTTAACAGCATCTTCGGTAACTTCCTCGGCTTCTGCATTCCGCTGATCATCATCGGCTTCGTTGCTCCCGGCATCGCCGACCTGGGCTCCGGCGCAGGCAAAACCCTCGCGCTGACCGCCGGTGTGGCATATCTGTCCACCCTGATTGCCGGAACCTTCGCCTATCTTGTGGACAGCGCCGTTTTCCCCACCTTCCTGAAGTTCGGTTCCATTGTAATGGATAATGCGCAGAACGCGGAAGACACCATGCTTTCCGGTCTCTTCACTGTAGAGATGCCGCCGCTGATGGGCGTTATGACCGCACTTATTACCTCCTTCATCATGGGCATCGGAATTGCGGTAACCAAGTCCGTCACGCTGAAGAATGTTTTCCATGAGTTCCAGAAGATTGTTGAAGGCGTTGTGGCCGGTGTCCTGATTCCGCTGCTGCCCTTCCACATCTACGGTATTTTCGCGAACATGACCTACGCCGGCACCGTTGCCGAGATTATGAGTGTCTTTGCAAAAGTCTTCGCATGTATCATCATCATGCACCTGCTCATCATCGTATTTCAGTATCTCGTTGCGGGTACCGTCTCCAAGAAGAATCCCTTCGGTATGATCAAAAACATGGTTCCGGCGTACATGACCGCTATCGGCACCCAGTCCTCCGCCGCCACCATCCCGGTCACGCTGGCATGCACCAAGAAGAACGGCTGCGCGGATAAGATTGCGGACTTTGTCGTACCTCTGTGCGCAACCATCCACCTCTCCGGTTCTACCATCACGCTGACCAGCTGCGCCATCGCCGTCATGATGCTCAACGGCTGGAATGTAAGCTTCGCGCAGATGTTCCCCTTTGTCATGATGCTCGGCATCACCATGGTCGCAGCCCCCGGCGTTCCGGGCGGCGCTGTTATGGCGGCCCTCGGTATTCTGGAGTCCATGCTCGGCTTTAACGACAACATGCTGACGCTGATGATCGCCCTGTATATTGCGCAGGATTCCTTTGGAACCGCCTGCAACGTCACCGGCGACGGCGCCATCGCCATGCTGATGAACGCGATCACCGGCAAGAAAGAGGCTGCCGACCTGGATGCTCCCGAGCCGACAGAAGCGAACACATGAAAACGATAAAAAGCGTATACAAAATCGGCAACGGGCCGTCCAGCTCCCATACGGTCGGCCCCTACCGTGCGGCAACGCTTTTTCGCAAGCGCTATCCGGACGCTGATGCCTATCAGGTAACCCTGTACGGCTCACTGGCGTTTACCGGCGAAGGGCACGGGACCGGAAAAGCAATCAGGTCCGGCATTCCGGAGGCTGAGGTCACCTTTAACACGGAGGAAAAAGACCTGCCGCATCCCAACACCATGCTGTTTGTCGCTCTGAAGGACGGAAAGGAGATTGGGAGGAATCGGATTTTCAGCATCGGCGGCGGTTCCATACAGATTGAGAACGAATTCTCCGATGATGAGCGGGAGGTCTATCCGCAGAAGCATTTCTCGCAAATCCTCACCCTCTGTAATGAAAAGGGCCTTAACCTGTCACAGTATCTCTACCGCATGGAGGGACCCGATTTTCATGAGTATCTCGTCGGCATCTGGCATGCAATGCAGGAGGCAGTGGAACGGGGACTGCAGGCCGAAGGTATCCTTCCCGGCGGCCTCGGCGTTTCCCGCAAGGCAAAGCTGCTTTATTCCAAGCGCTGCTATAATGAGAGCGCTGACGTCACCATGAACCGCGTCATCGCGGCATACGCCTATGCCGTCAGTGAGGAGAACGCGGATGAGAACGTCGTGGTCACCGCCCCCACCTGCGGCAGCTGCGGTGTCCTGCCGGCGGTGCTGTATTACATGCAAAAGGATCGCGGCTTCCCCGAGGATGAGATTATTGATGCTCTTGCGGTTGCCGGGATCATCGGCAACGTCATCCGCACCAATGCGAGTATCTCCGGTGCGGAATGCGGCTGTCAGGCGGAAATCGGCAGTGCCTGTTCCATGACGGCGGCAGCGCTCGCGTCCCTCTACGGGATGAATATCGATCAGATTGAGTACGCGGCTGAGATCGCCATGGAGCACAATCTCGGCCTCACCTGCGACCCGGTGAACGGGTTGGTTCAGATCCCCTGCATCGAGCGCAACGCAGTTGCAGCCATGCGTGCGATCAGTTCTGTCAACCTCTCCCGTTTTCTGTACGCAACCAGGAAGATCTCCTTCGATGAAGTGGTGGCAACCATGTATCGTACCGGCCGCGATATGGATGAAAAATACCGTGAGACTTCCCACGGCGGCCTGGCACAGATCTATTACAGCAGTCTGTAAAGAACCGGCAAAAGAGACAAGCCCTCCGACCGGAGGGCTTGTCTCTTTTTTCAGATGGTTATACGATTTTCTCTCCCAGGTTCCGGCCGCCGACCAGATGGAAATGCAGGTGCATGACCGTCTGCCCTGCCGCAGCGCCGCAGTTGTTGATGATGCGGTAGCCGTCTTCCAGTCCTTCCGCCTTTGCGATCTTCGGCATAGCCTGAAGGCATGCTGCCACGCAGTCCGCATTCTCTTCCGTAATCTCGTTTGCGGATGCGATATGCATCTTCGGAACAACGATCACGTGAACCGGTGCCTGGGGGTTAATGTCCCGGAAGGCATAGACTTTCTCATCCTCATACACTTTGGTGCTTGGGATTTCCCCGGCTATAATCTTACAAAACAGGCAATCGCTCATTTCATGCATCTCCTTTATTATTCAATGATTTCTTTTACCAGCGGCAGCAGACTCTGCAGTGCCAGATCTGTCTTCGCGGGATTTCCGCCGCCCATGGCGGAATCGGGCTTGCCGCCGCCTTTTCCGTCGGCAGCTGCGGAGATCTTACGGATCAGATCTCCTGCCTTCACTCCCGCTGCCACAGCATCTTTTCCGCAGACGCACAGCAGGCTCAGCTTCTCACCGTTGACGGCAGCGAGCAGTGCCACGATCCCCGGTTCCTTGTCCCGCAGGGAATCTCCCTGCTTGCGGAGTGCGTTGGCATCGCCCTCGCTTCGGACCGCCAGCACCTTCAGGCCGCCGACAGACTGCGCCTTTTCGATGATCGCGTCCGCGTTCTTCGCGGATTCTTTATCCTTCAGCTGCTGGAGTTCACGGTGAAGTTCCTTCAGCTCTGCTGCCTGCTGATCCAGCTTTTTCGGCAGCTCCGCCGGGACGGTCTTAAAGCGCGCCGCGGCAGCCTGGAGCAGCTGCTCCTGTTCGCGGCAGTGCCGCAGGGCGGCAAGTCCGGTGAGTGCCTCAATGCGGCGCACGCCGGAAGCTACGGAGCCCTCCGACAGAAGAACAAAACTGCCGATTTTTGCCGTATTGGCAACGTGTGTTCCGCCGCAGAGCTCTACGCTCCAGCCTCCCATATCCACCACACGGACCGTATCTCCGTACTTTTCTCCGAAGAGTGCGGCAGCGCCTGTTTTTCTTGCCTCATCCAGGCCCATTTCCTTCGTGATCACCTGGTAATCCGCCAGGATGGCGGCATTTACCGCCTCGCGGACTGCTTCGAGCTCTTCTGCCGTCGGTGCGGAGAAATGGGTAAAGTCAAAACGCAGCAGATCTTCATCGACAAGGGAGCCCGCCTGGTGGACATGCTCACCCAAAACCTCGCGCAGCGCGCGGTGCAGCAGGTGGGTTGCGCTGTGGGCGCGGCAAAGGGCAGCGCGTCTGGCCTGATCGCGCGTGACCGTTACGGTATCGCCAACCGCAGCCACGCCGCTTTTGACCACGCCGCTGTGCATAAACTTTCCGCCCTTATTCTTCTGGACATTCCGAACCTCAAACACAAAGCCGTCCTTTTCGATCAGGCCCGTGTCGGCAAGCTGTCCGCCCATTTCTGCGTAGAGGACGCTCTGATCCAGAACAAGGATGGCCTCTGTGCCTTCAGATACAAACTCCGCAGCTTCATCCCCGATGACAACAGCGAGAAGCTTAGCCTCACAGCTGCTCTGTTCATAGCCGACAAAGGCAGTCTCCGGAATTTCCTTTCCGAAGGTAATACCGGTCCATCCAAGGTCTCCGAGTGCCTCACGGGCTTTGCGGGCCTTCACCCGCTGTTCCTCCATCAGGCTGCGGAACGCTTCTTCATCCACGCTCATCCCCGCGTCCTCACACATTTCCAGCGTAAGGTCAAGGGGGAAGCCATAGGTATCGTAGAGTTTGAAGGCATCTGCCCCGGAGAAGCATGTCTCGCCCTTCTGTCTGTGGCTCTCAAGCATTTCCGCAAAGATCTTCAGTCCGGCGTCGATGGTGCGGCCGAACTTTTCCTCTTCGCTTTTCACAACTGCCGTAATATACGCCTGTTTTTCCAGAAGCTCAGGATACTGCCCGCCGCTCTCGCGGGCAACGATCGGAACGATATCGTGCAGAAATTCCGTGTTGACGCCGAGGAGTTTCCCATGTCTTGCAGCCCGGCGCAGCAGGCGGCGCAGAACGTAACCGCGTCCTTCATTGCTGGGCAGGACACCGTCGCAGATCATGAAGACCGCGCTGCGGATATGGTCCGTAATAACCCGGAGCGATACGTCTTTCTTGTGGCTCTCGCCGTAATATGCCCCCGTGATCTCACTGACCTTGTGCGTGATGTTCATAACAGTGTCCACGTCAAAGAGTGAGTCCACACCCTGGCAGACAACCGCCAGACGCTCCAGCCCCATACCGGTATCGATGTTCTTCTGCTTTAGCTCTGAGTAGTTTCCGTTGCCGTCGTTGTCGAACTGGCTGAACACATTGTTCCAGACCTCGATATAGCGGTCACAGTCACAGCCGACCGTACAGTCCGGCTTTCCGCAGCCGTATTTCTCGCCGCGGTCGTAGTAGATCTCCGAGCAGGGACCGCAGGGGCCGGCTCCGTGCTCCCAGAAGTTATCCTCCTTACCGAAGCGGAAAATACGCTCCGGCGGGATACCGATGTCATGCTCCCAGATGTCAAAGGCCTCGTCGTCATCGACATAGACCGAGGGGTACAGCCTGTCCGGATCCAGGCCGACCCATTCCGGAGAGGTCAGGAATTCCCAGCTCCAGTTGATGGCTTCCTTCTTGAAATAATCGCCGAAGGAGAAGTTGCCCAGCATCTCAAAGAAAGTGCCGTGCCGCGCCGTCTTGCCGATATTCTCGATGTCGCCGGTCCGGATGCACTTCTGACAGGTGCACACGCGGTGCCGGGGCGGCTCCTTTTCTCCTTTGAAGTAAGGCTTCATCGGCGCCATACCGGAGTTAATGAGCAGAAGGCTTGCGTCGTTTTGCGGGATCAGAGAGAAGCTCGGCAGCCGCAGATGTCCCTTGGTCTCAAAGAAGCTCAGGAACATCTCTCTCAGTTCGTTCAGTCCATAGTTTTTCATCGTTTCCTGTTTCCTCCGCGGTCAGTAGTTCTGGGTCTCGACAAAGGCGTTAAACTCCTCCAGTGTGGTGAAGAAGCGATGTCTGCCCGTCTCGGTATCCAGTGCGTAGTATAAGTAATCGGTATTTCCGGGTTTCAGAGCAGCCAAAAGGCTCTGAAGGCCCGGGTTGCAGATCGGGGTCGGCGGAAGGCCGGCCGTCAGTCTCGTGTTATAGGGGCTCTTCTCCTCCAGCATGGCAGCGGTCGGAGCTCCGTCGTGCTCGGGATGTACATAGAGGATCGTTGCGTCGATGCCGAGGTTCATCTTTGCGTCCAGACGGTTATAGATAACCGACGCGATTGCCGCGCGTTCCTCATCGTCCGCAGCTTCTTTCTCAATCATGGAGGCGATGGTAACGATCTCCTTCAGGCTCATATCGCTCTGATCCAGATCTGCCTGCATATCCTCCGTCAAGCGGGTGTTGAACTCCTCAAGGAATTTGTTGATGGCGCTGGAGGCCTGCATATTTACATAGAAGTTGTACGTGTTCGGGAACAGGTAACCCTCGAGCCGCTGCGCATTTTCCTCTTCGCTGTCCTCCAGGAAGCTGTAGTTGAAGTGATAGTTCTCGGCAGCTTCCATCAGTTCTTCGTAGCTGCTGACGCCCTGGCGCTCGAGCAGTACGAAAACCTCCTGCATTGTCATGCCTTCCACAAACGTCACATTGACCGTGACCGCGCCGCTTGCATTCGGGCGCATATTCTGCACCAGCGCTCGGTAGTCGTAGCTGGACTGCAGCTGATACTCCCCCGGGCGCACCTTCTCATCCGCTTTGGCAAACTTGCAGAAGACCTCAAACAGCCAGCGGTATTCGATCAGTCCCGCCTGCTTCAGTGTACTGCTGAGATAGGAAATATCCGCATGGCTGACCGTCTTCTTTCCCGTGACCTTTCCGTTATCGTCCGTGACGTCTACAGTCTCCGTCTCGAAAATACTCTGCGGAAGGACAACCGTCGCTGTGAACTCCTCCTTGTTCAGGGCAAGCATGTCGCTCGCTGCCATCCATGCGAGGCAGGCAAGGATGATGCTGCAGCACAGAATGAAGACCGCGTACATCAGCCCGCCAAGACATCCCGTCCGGTTGTCATCTCTTGGCTGTATCGGGTGATATCGTGTTTCCGGTGTCTCCTGTCCGGCGGCCGCTTTGTCATCTGCCCAGGCTTTTTCCTCTTTAGCCAGATGCGCGGTTCCCACCTGTACCTGATCGAATCTCCTTGACGCTTCCTGTGCGTCCTCATGGATCTTGAAAATCCGATCGATATTTTCGCTCTCTTTCGACACCGTCCCACCTCCTTTACGGCGCTTAAACGCCTGTTCTTATACGCTGATCTGTGAGAACACCTGACCGATCTTCTCATGGATGACCAGATTCGCGTAGGAATCATACGGCGTCTCGCTCAGGTTAACAAGGACCAGCTTATGTCCCCGGTAATAACGGATCAGCCCCGCTGCGGGATAGACGTTTAGACTTGTCCCGCCGATGATGAGAACATCCGCATTTCGGATATAGCGGATCGACTCCTCCATGACGTCCTGATCCAGCGGCTCCTCGTACAGGACGATGTCCTGCCGGATCACTCCGCCGCAGCTGCAGCGCGGCACGCCCTGGCTGCTGTTGATCACATCGACCGGATATGGTTTGCGGCAGCGGGAGCAGTATGCGCGGAGAATGCTGCCGTGGAGCTCCAGCACCTTTTTACTTCCGGCTTCCTGATGGAGTCCGTCAATATTCTGCGTGATAACCGCCTTCAGTTTCCCTGCGCGCTCCAGCTCCGCAAGCTTCAGGTGCGCAGTATTGGGTCCTGCGCCGTCAATCACCAGCTTTTC
>JAEEGL013592738.1_pt1 | contig 22286 bp, 10 predicted proteins | sample 9134231 | NCBI WGS metagenome assembly JAEEGL01 (sample SAMN16246548, study PRJNA631951) | gut metagenome | biome: gut microbiome; feature: rumen; material: fiber-attached | host: Bos | place: Iran: Karaj | collected 2018-10 | reverse complement strand
TGATCACGAACTCCGAGCCGGGCGCCGACCCGCAGATCCGCGTCCGCGGTACCGCCTCCATCAGCGCCGGCAACAACCCGCTCTACGTCATCGACGGCGTGCCCCAGGGCAGCATGCAGGGCCTCAACCCGAATGATATCGCTTCCATCGAGGTCCTCAAGGATGCCGCCTCCGCCGCCATCTACGGCTCCCGCGGCTCCAACGGTGTCGTGCTCGTAACCACCCGCCAGGGCCAGAAAGGCAAGCCGCGCGTGACCTTCACCGCCACCTACGGCATCGCCACCCTCGAGAAGAAGGTCGACGTCCTCTCCGCCACCGAGTGGATGGAATGGAACGTCCGCCAGATGGATGCCAACTACCTCGCCCGCTACCCGCAGGGCAGCATCTCCGACGACAACGCCACCCGTATGGCCAACCTGCGCATCACAAGCCCGCAGCGCACCGGCGGCAACGCCGTCAACTATGACGACCGCTGGTTCAAGTACCTCAGCCCCGAGATGCAGCGCACGCACACCTACAGCGACCCCAACAACGAGGAGCTCAGCCTGCTCGACTGGCAGAAGGAGATGTACCGTCCCGCCGGCATCCAGAACTACAACATCAGCGTGTCCGGCGCCAACGACGCCACCCGCTACATGTTCTCCCTCGGATACCTCGACCAGAACGGTCTGTTCCCGGCATCCAACTACAAGCGCATCAACCTGCGCACCAACGTGGAGAGCAAGCTCAACGACTGGATCACCCTCGGGCTCAACGTCGCCCCCTCTTTCGTAATCAACACCGGTTCCGGCCGCGGCAACGGCAAGGACTCCCAGGCCCACCGCTACCTCTCCTCCGCCCCGGTCTCCGGCCCGGGCGTCGGCTACCAGGTGGCCTACTATCCGAACCTCAAATACGACTGGGCCGGCACTTCCGCCTTCCCACGTGAGTACAACAAGGATATCGCCCCGGCGAGCAACACCCTGCGCCTGCAGGCCAGCACATTCCTGCGCATCACCCCGTTCCAGGGCTTCCAGGTCGAGGCTACCGCGTCTGCCAACTACAGCAGCAACTCGACCCATAGCTTCACCAACGGAACCATCGTCAACGGCGCCTGGCTCACCCGCGCCGAGGGTGAGGCCTCCACGGTGAACCACAGCACCTCCTACGGCATCAACACCCTGCTGCAGATCGTCGCCAACTACAACAAGACCTTCGGCCAGCACAGCATCGCCGCCATGCTCGGCGCCTCCGCCGAAATCGACGGCATCGGCTACAGCACGACCAACAACTTCAAGAACCTCGCGAACGACGTGATCCGCGGCACTTTCTCCGGAGACAACAACTCCGTCACCCCGACGGTGTCCAGCTCCAGGATCACCGAAAGCGACCAGGCGCACCTGGCCTCCTTCTTCGGCCGTATCAACTACAACTACGCCAACCGCTATATGTTCAGCGCCTCGCTGCGCCGCGACGGTTACTCCCGCTTCGGTGCCAACAACAAGTGGGGCTGGTTCCCTTCCGCCTCCGCCGGCTGGATGATCTCCAACGAGCCGTTCTTCAAGGAGAACGGTCCCGACTGGTGGAACACCTTCAAGTTCCGCGTCAGCTACGGCCAGACCGGTAACAACGGCGTCACTTCCAGCAACGCCTACTCCACCCTGAGCCAGAACAACTACGCCGACGTGCTCGCCTACCGCATCGGTTCCGTGGGCAACCTCAGCCTCAGCTGGGAGAAGACCCACTCCACCGACGTCGCTTTCGACTTCGGCTTCCTGAACAACCGCATCCAGGCTTCCGTCGACTGGTACACCAAGACCACCACGGACCTGCTCTACAACATCCCGGTGCCTGCCACTTCCGGCATGACCACGACCCGCGGCAACCTCGGTTCCGTGTACAACACCGGTGTCGAACTCGAACTCAACACCCAGAACATCTCCAAGCGGGACTTCACCTGGAGCACCTCCTTCAACGTGTCCTACAACCGCAACAAGGTCCTCCAGCTCGGTTCCGAGAACACCACGGTCTACAACAAGGACAACGGTGCCTATTATGTCCTCGAGGTCGGCCAGCCGATGTACTACTTCTATGGCTTGAAATGCATCGGTGTCTGGAAGAGCCAGGCCGAGATCGACGCCTCTACCGCCGCCCACAACGGCGTGGTGCCGAAGTATAAAGGTACGCCCGTCGTCCCCGGCGACCTCAAGCACGAGGACATGGACGGCGACAACAACATCGTCGACTCCCCGACCGGCGGCGACTACCAGGTGCTCGGCAAACCGGCTCCGGACTTCGTGTTCGGTATGACCAACCGCATCACTTGGAAGAACTTCGACGCCTCCGTGCTCTTCACCGCCCAAACCGGCGCCTCCATCTACGGCACCCTCGGCCGCGCCATCGACCGCGCCGGCATGGGTACGCAGACCAACGCGATGGGCTGGTGGCGTGACCAGTGGTGGAGCGAAAGCGAGCCCGGCAACGGCTGGGTGCCCTACCACCGCAGCGCCGTCAAGCCCGACGCCGACTCCCGCTTCCTCTACAAGTCCGACTACTTCCGGATCAAGAACCTCACGCTCGGCTACAAGATCCCGTTCAAGAGCTTCATCGAATCCGCCCGCGTGTACCTCTCCATCGAGAACCTCCTGATCCTCGACTCCTACTACCACGGCTACTCTCCGGAGGCATCCAACCGCGGCCAGGGAGGCATGGACTACGGCGCCTACCCGTCCGCCCGTACCTTCACCCTGGGTCTGAACATCAACTTCTAATCCCGAATCGCCATGTTGAAAAAAATCAAATATGCGCTGCTGACCCTCGCTGCCGCGGTCACCGTATCCGCCTGCCAGGGCTTCCTCACCACCCCGCCGGTCGGATCCCTTTCCCCGGATGGTTTCTACGACTCTCCCGCCCATGTGGAGAGCGGCGTGCTCGGCGTGTACTCGCTGCTGCGCGACATCGAACTCAACCAGTACCTCCTCCTGTCCGAGGAGCGTTCCGACAACATGTGGGTCGACCCCCTCGCCAACGGTATCCGTTCCTGCTCCGAAGTGTCCAACTTCCGCTTCGGCAGCGACATGAGCGACCTCAACTCCCTGTGGGCCAGCTGGTACTCGCTGATCAACAACGCCAACTCCGTGCTGGAGAACTCCGCCGAGACCGCGTTTGCGGATGAGGCGATGAAGGACCAGTTCCGGGGCGAACTCTACTTCCTGCGCGGCTACGCCCACTTCGAGCTCGCCCGCATCTTCGGCAACGTCCCCATCGTGGAGAAGGTCCTCTCCGTGGCCGAATCCCAGGAGCTGGGACAGTCCTCCCCCGCCGATGTCATCGCTTTCGCGATCGCCGACCTCAAGAAGGCAGAGGAACTCCTCCCCTATGAGAACGGCATCAAGAACAGCAAGGGCGCCGCGATCGGCGGAGCCGGCCGCGTCGACAAGGTCGTCGCCCAGGCCATGCTCGCCCGTGCCTACATGACCCTCAAGGGTTATCCCTTCAACGACGCCTCCGCCAAAGCCAACGCCAAGTCCTACCTCGAGAAAGTGCTCAACTACTCCGCCTCCAACGGCGACAAGTACTGGGCTCCGACCATCACCGAGTGGAAGAAGCAGTGGCTGACCGATCCTTCCATCGCCAACAAGTACCAGATCTTCTCCATCCAGCACACGCTCCTCAACGGCAACGGCCTGACCGGCAGCGAGTCCGGCACCAGCCTCACCCAGGAGTACCTCCCCAAGGGTGGCGGCGGCGGCGCCATGACCCCGGCCTACATCGATGCCCTGCTCCGCTACGACTACGTCAAGAACAACGATCCGCGCGGCCTCGGTGACTATTTCATGGATGGCTACAAGGCCTACGGCGCCACGACCACGGACTACTCCAACGAGGAGATCGACGTGACGCTCGAGGACGGCACCAAGGTGAAGTCCTACGCCCTTTCCATCAATACCAAGTTCCTTCCCTTCAAGCAGAAGCACGAGGCCGTCGGCATGACCTTCGACTACGACCAGCTCGGCGGCTGGCCCGTCAACTTCCCGGTGATCCGCCTCGAGGACATGATGCTCCTCTACGCCGAAATCCTCGCCGAGGATAACGATGTCGCCGGCGCCCTGGCCCAGGTCAACAAGATCCGCAACCGCGCCGGCATCCCTGCCGCCACCGCTTCCAGCAGCGCCGAGGCCCTCAAGGCCGTCAAGAACGAGCGCCGCCTCGAGTTCTTCCTCGAAGGCATCCGCTGGTTCGACGAGATCCGTTACAACGAGTGGGAAGCCAGCACGCGGGCGCACTATGCCCGCTATGCCGCCACGCATGGTGAAGGTGTCGCCGAGGGCAACATCAAGGCTGGCAAGTACCTTTGCCCGATCCCCGACGATCAGCTCAAAGCCCGCCCGGGCCTGTACAAGCAGAATCCGGACTGGTAGTCCGATCCGAACATCTTAAGTACGTCATTTTCAAGAACAAGAGCGCTTTCCGGCGCTCTTGTTCCGTTTATGATTGAACGTTTTATCCTCCGTTTTTGAGCAAATATTCACCCTTTTTACCCAATCATTATTGATACCTTTACGGACCTGAAACAAAGGGAAGCGAACAACGCTTATCATACAACTATTCAGTTTAACCAAAATTAAAAGCTTGATGAAATCTTTCATTTCTGTCAGCCACCGGGCGCTCATGGCGCTCGTGGCTTGCGTGGCTTTGCTGCTGACCGGTGTCTCGGCCTTCGCCCAGACCACTTCCGGTAAAGTCATCGACACCAACGGAGAACCCGTCATCGGCGCGGCCGTGATGGTGCCCGGCACCACCAACGGCGTCACCACCGATATCGACGGCAACTTCTCCCTCCGCGTCGCCCCCGGCACCAGGCTGGAAGTCTCCTGCATCGGCTACGTCACCCAGACCGTCGTCGCCGCCGCCAACATGAACATCGTCCTGTCCGAAGACACCGAGATGCTCGAAGAGACCATCGTCATCGGTTACGGTTCCGTGAAGCGCTCCGACCTCACCGCCGCCGTCTCCAAGATGGATGACTCCTCGATCGCAGACCGTCCGATGGCCCGCGCCGAGCAGGCCCTTCAGGGCCAGCTGGCCGGCGTGACCGTCCAGACCACCAACAACGAGCCGGGTGCCGATCCGCAGATCCGCGTCCGCGGCGCCGCCTCCCTGAGCGCCGGCAGCGACCCGCTCTACATCATCGACGGTGTGCCTAACAACACCCTCCAGGGCGTGAACCCCAACGATATCGCCAGCATCGAGGTCCTCAAGGATGCCGCCTCCGCCGCCATCTACGGCTCCCGCGGTTCCAACGGTGTCATCCTCGTCACCACCAAGACCGGCCAGCAGGGCGCCCCGAAGGTGAGCTTCAACGCCTCCTACGGTCTCGCCACCATGGAGCGCAAGATGGACGTGCTGAAGTCCGTCGAGTTCATGGAGTTCCGCCTCCGCTACATCGACACCCAGTATGCCCGTGACTACGGCGGATCCGCTTCCGACAGCAACGCCGAGCGTATCGCCAAGGGCGTTCCCTCCAACAGCGCCACCTACCTCTTCGACGACCGGTGGCTGCAGTACCTCAGCCCGGCCACCCAGGCTGCGCACAACTACGACAAGACCAAGGGAGAACTCGCCCTGCTCGACTGGCAGGACTATGTCTACTCTCCTGCAGGCACCCAGAACTACAACGTCAGCGTCTCCGGCGCGAGCGCCAGCACCAAATACCTGTTCTCGCTCGGCTACATGGACCAGGACGGTCTGGGCAGCGTGATCAACTACAAGCGCGTCAGCGCCCGCGCCAACATCGAGAGCAAGCTCAACGACTGGGTCACCGTCGGCCTCAACCTCGCTCCTTCCTTTATCATCCACCGAGGTGCGGGTTCCGAGAACGGTAAGGACAAGCTCGGCACGCACGTGCTCAACTCGACGCCGCTGTCCGAGCCGGAAACCGGCTACCAGATCTTCTACAACCCGTACGACAAGTATTTCTGGGGATCCAGCAACGTCGTCTACAAGCAGTACTACATCGACAGGGCCGCCGTCGACCGCGGTCTCCGGCTCCAGGGCACGACCTTCATCCGCGTGACCCCCTTCAAGGACCTGTCCATCACCGGCACGGCATCCGCCAACTACACGACCAACGACACCAACCAGTTCTCGAACGAGACCAACGTCAAGGGCAACTGGCTCACCTCGGCCGAAGGCGTCAAGTCCAGCGCATCGCACTCGACCTCCTGGTCGCTCAGCTCGCTGCTCCAGGTCGTTGCGAACTACAACCACAGCTTCGACAAGCACTACATCGACCTGATGGCCGGTGCCTCCGTCGAGAATTCCAACATCGGCTGGAGCACCAGCCAGAGCTTCAACAACCTCGCCAACGACACGATCACCGGTACCTTCTCCGGCAACAACACGACGACCACTCCGACCGTGAAGGGTTCGAGCTACAGCCAGCGTACGCCGACCAAGCTGTACTCCGCCTTCGCCCGTGCCCAGTACAACTACGACTCCCGCTACCTGCTCTCCGCTTCGATCCGCCGCGACGGTTACTCCCGCTTCGGCGCCAACAGCAAGTGGGGATGGTTCCCGTCCGCATCCGCCGGCTGGGTGATCTCCAACGAGCCGTTCTTCAAGCACGCCGACCTCGGCTGGTGGAACACCCTCAAGTTCCGCGCAAGCTACGGTGAGACCGGCAACTACGGCATCGGTGAGTCCGCCGCCTACTCCACGCTGGCCGCCAGCACCTACAACGACGGCAACGCCTACTACGCCGCTTCCTTCGGTAACCCCGACCTCGGCTGGGAGCACACCAAGTCCGTGGACCTCGCCCTCGACCTGGGATTCCTGAACAACCGCATCCAGGTCTCCGTCGACTGGTACAACAAGCTCACCGACGGCCTGCTCTACAGCGTGCCGGTACCTTCCGTGTTCGGTACGACGCGGGTCGACCAGAACCTCGGCAGCATCCGCAACCGCGGTCTCGAGATCGAGCTCAACACCCACAACATCCAGAACCGCGACTTCAGCTGGAGCACCTCCTTCAACGTCTCCTACAACCGCAACAGCGTACTCCAGCTGGGTGACAAGAACACGCCTGTCACCAACACCAACAACGGTGCGGCCAACCGCCTGGAAGTGGGCATGCCCATGTATTACTTCTATGGCCTGAAAGCACTCGGTGTCTGGAACAGCCGGGCCGAGATCGACGCCTACATCAAGGAGACCGGCAATACCCCGAAGTACAACGGCACGCCCGTCAAGCCCGGCGACCTCAGGCACGAGGATCTCACCGGAGAGGGCAACATCACCAACGATGACCGCCAGTACCTCGGCAAGCCGACGCCCGACTTCATCTACGGTATGACCAACACCTTCCGCTGGAAGAATTTCGACGCCTCCATCCTCTTCACCGCCCAGACCGGCGGACAGATCTACGGTACCGTGGGCCGCGCCATCGACCGCGCCGGCAACGGCAACTGGAACGTCCTCGGCCACTGGCGCAACTCCTGGTGGAGCGAGACCGAGACCGGCGACGGCACGCTCCCGTATGTGCTCAGCACCGTCAAGCCGGATGCGGACTCCCGCTTCGTCGAGTCCTCCAACTACTTCCGTATCAAGAACATCACCCTCGGATATTCCATCCCGTTCAAGAAGTTCATCTCCTCCGCCAGGGTCTATCTCTCCATAGAGAACGTCCTGTTGCTCACCAACTACTACCACGGCTACACGCCTGAGGCGACCACCCAGGGCAGCAAGTTCCCGGGATTCGACTTCGGTGCCTTCCCGGCCGCCCGTACCTTCACCGCCGGTATCAATATCAACTTCTAAAATGAGAAAAGCCATGAAGAATATTTTCAAATATACAGCACTCGTTGCCGGACTTGCTCTTCTCAGCGTTTCCTGTAATAATGACAAACTTGTCATCCCCCCGGTAGGGTCCCTTTCCAGCGAAGGGTATTTCACCACCCCGGCCCATATTGAAGAGGGTATCCGCGGCGCCTATGCCAAGGCCACGGGCCTGGAGGGGAATGAGTACATCTATCTTTCCGAGACCCGCTCCGACAACGTGTGGGCCGATCCCGCCCCGAACGCCACCCGTGATGCCACGGAAATCGGCCACTACCGCTTCAATGCCTCCCAGGGCACGCTCGAGAGCGTCTGGTCCGGCTGGTACAGCGTGATCTACAATGTAAACAACGTACTCGCCAACCTGGACAACATGGACTTCACCAAGGACGCCGTCAAGAAGCAGTTCCGCGGTGAGCTCCTCTTCCTGCGCGCCTACGCCCACTTCGAGCTCGTCCGCGTGTTCGGCAACGTCCCCGTCGTGGACCATGTCCTCGGCGCTGCCGAGGCTGCCGAGCTGAAGCAGACCGCCGGAGCGGACATCCTGAAGAACACGGTGATCCCGCAACTCAAGGAAGCCATCGAACTGCTCCCTTACCAGAGCGGCATGCTCTCCTACAACGGCGGCAGCGCCTCTTCCGAGTTCCGCGGCGACAAGCTGGCCGCACAGGCCATGCTGGCCCGCGTCTACATGACCCTCTACGGCTGGCCGTACAAGGACAGCAGCGTCAAGGCCGAAGCCAAGAGCCTGCTCAAGTCGGTCATCGACTATGCCACCGCCAACGGCTACTGGGCCCCTACCGCCACCGAGTGGAAGAAGATGTTCACCACCGACCGGGTCGCCCAGAACAAGTACTTCATCTTCAGCTTCCAGCACACCGCCGCCACATCCAACACCCTGGCTTTCATCTCCTGCGCCGAAGCGCTCACGGTCGACTATCTTCCCACGACGGTCACCAACAGCCGCTTCAACGGCAATGCCATGTACACGGGCTTCGTCGAGGCGACCCTCCGCCATGAGTACCAGGTGACCGGCGACGAGCGCGGCAAGTTCTGCATCCTCGACACGATGGCCCCCGTCGGCACGTACAAGGGCTACACCAACCGCGAGACCGAGTTCACGCTCGATGGCGGTGAGAAGGTTACCGCCTATGAGCGTTCGCTCAACACCAAGTGGGTCCCCTATGCCGCCAAGCGCGAATCGGTCGGCGTGACCTTCGACGACCTCGACCTCAACACCGGCTGGCCGATGAACTTCCCGATCATCCGCACCGAGGACATGATGCTCCTCTACGCAGAGCTTCTCGTGGAAGACAATGACGTCGCCGGGGCCATGGAAATCGTCAACAGGATCCGCACGCGCGCCGGCGTCGAAGCCCGTCCGACGAACTGCTCCGCCACCGATGCCCTCAGCTACGTGAAGAAGGAGCGCAAGCTCGAGTTCTTCGGCGAAGGCATCCGCTGGTTCGACGAGATCCGCTACGGCGAGTGGAAGGACGCTACCCTGAAGATGTTCAACCGCTACCTCAATTCCTCCAACCCGGGTTACGAGTCCACGGTCTCGACCGTGAGCGTCGTGGACGGCAAGTACCTCTGCCCGATCCCCGAGACGGAGATGGACGCCGTTCCCGGCCTGTACACCCAGAACGAAGGCTGGAAATAGCCCCCGCCATTCCGGGCTTGACCCGGAACCTCAAAAGAGAGGCGTTCACCAACGTGAGCGCCTCTCTTTTTTTATTTCAACCATTTTGCCAGCGGGATCCGCTGGCGGGCGATCTCCCCGGCAAACAGTTTCGCGTAGAGCTGCGCCCCTGCCGCACGCAGGTGCGTGTCATCCGACTTGTCGGCCGTGATCTTCGGATGGTCGCCGGCCTTGACGTGGAAGTAAAGCTCTTTCGAGGCATCGTCACCCAGGTAGATCACGATGGCGCTCGTGAGCACGTTCATGTCGATCAGAGGCACGTCGATCTCCTTCGCGGCGTCGCGCGCCAGCTGGATGTACTCCTGGAAATGGTTGCGGCGGTCCTCCAGCCGGCCGTCGAACCAGGTGCGCATCACGATGGAAGTCAGGATCATCGGGTGCGCGCCCTTCTCGCGGGCCTCGCGGCACATCCGCTGGAGGTTGGCCTTGTACTGCTCCGGCGCCACGTAGCGCTGGCGGTTGGGGGACGTGTCGTTGTGGCCGAACTGGATGGCCACCCAGTCGCCAGGCTGCAGCGCGTCAACGATCTTCTGCCAGCGCTCCTCGGCGATGAAGGTGCCGGAGCTGCGGCCGCCGATGGCGTGGTTCACGACCACGAGGCTGTCGGCATTGAAAAGAGGTTGGAGGTCCTGGGCCCAGCCATGCATCACGGTGTTGGCAGGGTCGTAGGTCTGGGCGGTCGAATCACCGGCCACGAAGAGCCGGTGCTGGGCGGAGGCGGGCAGGGCCAGCAGCGCGCCCAGGCAAAGCGGGAGAAGGATTCTGCGTATCATAACTGTGAAATGGATTTCGTGAGTATAAAGATAGAAAAAATCTTCTGAAACCACTTCCCGATCAATAACACACCAACTGTGTTATATTTTATAATAATTGCGCATAATATAATGATATCAGAGCGTAATTCCCAAGAAATCAATTATTTAAAACTTTTCTATATTTGCGCCTTTACAAAGGAAACACTTTTTGTTTAACCAATTAATAAAGCTTGATGAAATCAATTCTCTCTGTCAGTCGCAAGGCGCTCCATGCGCTTGTGGCTTGCATGGCTTTGCTGCTCATCGCCGTACCGGCGTTCGCCCAGTCCGTCTCCCGCGGCAAGGTCGTTGACACCAACGGAGTACCCGTCATCGGCGCAGCCGTGATGGTGCCCGGCACCACCAACGGCGTCACCACCGACATCGACGGCAACTTCGAACTTCGCGTCGCCCCCGGCACCACGCTGGAGGTCTCCTGCATCGGCTACGTGACCAAGAGCGTCGCCGCAGCCGCCAACATGAACGTCGTCCTCGAGGAGGACACCGAGATGCTCGAAGAGACCGTCGTCATCGGTTACGGCTCCGTGAAGCGTTCCGACCTCACCTCCGCCGTCGCCAAGATGGACAATTCCTCCATCGACGACCGCCCGATGGCCCGCGCAGAGCAAGCCCTCCAGGGCCAGCTCGCCGGCGTCACCGTCCTGATCACGAACTCCGAGCCGGGCGCCGACCCGCAGATCCGCGTCCGCGGTACCGCCTCCATCAGCGCCGGCAACAACCCGCTCTACGTCATCGACGGCGTGCCCCAGAGCAGCATGCAGGGCCTCAACCCCAACGATATCGCCTCCATCGAGGTCCTCAAGGACGCCGCTTCCTCCGCCATCTACGGTTCTCGCGGTTCCAACGGTGTCATCATCGTGACCACCAAGCAGGGCCAGAAGGGAAAGCCGCGCGTGAGCTTCACCGCCACCTACGGCATCGCCACCCTCGAGAAGAAGGTCGACGTCCTCTCCGCCACCGAGTGGATGGAGTGGGCTGTCAAGGAAATGGACGCCAACTACCTCGCCCTCTACCCGCAGGGCAGCATCTCCGACGACAACGCCACCCGTATGGCCAACCTCAAGCTGACCGCCCCGTCCCGCTCCGGCGGCAACGCCGTCAACTATGACGACCGCTGGTTCAAGTACCTCAGCCCCGAGATGCAGCGCACCCATACCTACAGCGACCCGAACAACGAGGAGCTCAGCCTGCTCGACTGGCAGAAGGAGATGTACCGTCCCGCCGGCACGCAGAACTATAACGTCAGCGTATCCGGTGCCACCGACGTGACCCGCTACATGTTCTCCTTGGGATACCTCGACCAGAACGGTCTGTTCCCGGCCTCCAACTTCAAGCGCATCAACCTGCGCACCAACGTGGAGACCAAGATCAGCGACCTGTTCACGATCGGTCTGAACCTCGCCCCGTCCTTCATCATCAACACCGGCTCCGGCCGCGGCAACGGCAAGGACTCCCAGGCCCACCGCTACCTCTCCTCCGCCCCGGTCTCCGGACCCGGCGTCGGCTATCAGGTCGCGTATTATCCGAACCTGCGCTACGAGTGGGCCGGCACTTCCGCCTGGCCGCGCGAGTACAACCAGGACATCGCCCCGACGAGCAATACCCTGCGCCTGCAGGCCAGCACCTTCCTGCGTTTCACGCCCGTCAAGGAGTTCCAGGTCGAGGCTACGGCGTCTGCCAACTACAGCAGCTCTTCCACGCACGCCTTCAACAACGGCACCATCGTCAACGGCACCTGGCTGACCCGTCCCGAGGGTGAGGCTTCCACCGTGAGCCACTCCACCTCCTACGGCATCAGTTCCCTGCTGCAGATCGTCGCCAACTACAACAAGACCTTCGGCAAGCACAACGTCGCCGCGATGCTCGGCGCCTCCGCCGAAATCAACGGCATCGGCTACAGCACCACCAACAACTTCAAGAACCTGGCGAACGATACCATCCGCGGCACTTTCTCCGCCTCCAACACCACGGTCACCCCGACCGTGTCCAATTCTTCCATTTCGGAGAGCACCCAGACCCACCTGGCTTCCTTCTTCGGGCGCGTCCAGTACAACTACGACAGCCGTTACATGTTCTCCGCCTCGCTCCGCCGCGACGGTTATTCCCGCTTCGGTGCTTCCAACAAGTGGGGCTGGTTCCCGTCCGCTTCCGCCGGCTGGATGATCTCCAACGAACCGTTCTTCAAGGAGTCAGGGATGGATTGGTGGAACACCTTCAAGTTCCGCGTCAGCTACGGCCAGACCGGTAACAACGGCGTCTCCCAGAGTGCCGCCTATTCGACCCTGAGCCAGAACAACTACGCCGACGAACTCGCCTACCGCATCGGTTCCGTGGGCAACCTCAGCCTCGGCTGGGAGAAGACCCACTCCACCGACGTCGCCATGGACTTCGGCTTCCTGCGCAACCGCATCCAACTCAGCGTCGACTGGTACACCAAGACCACGACCGACCTGCTCTACAGCATCCCGGTGCCCGCCACTTCCGGCATGACCTCCACCACCGGCAACCTCGGCTCCGTCTGGAACACCGGTGTCGAGATCGAGCTCAACACCCAGAACATCAGCCAGCGCGACTTCACCTGGAGCACCTCCTTCAACATGTCCTACAACAAGAACAAGGTCCTCCAGCTCGGAAGCGAGAACACCACGGTCTACCAGTCCTCCAACGGCGCCTACAACGTCCTGGAGGTCGGCCAGCCCATGTACTACTTCTATGGTCTGAAGTGCCTCGGTGTCTGGAAGAGCCAGGACGAGATCGACCAGTACACGCGTGAGACCGGTCTCGTACCGAAGTACAACGGCACCCCGATCGTACCCGGCGACCTCAAGCATGAGGATGTCAACGGTGACGGCAACATCTCCAACTCCACCTCCGGCGGAGACTTCCAGTACCTGGGCAAGCCGACCCCGTCCTTCGTGTTCGGTATGACCAACCGCCTGCGCTACAAGAACTTCGACGCCTCCGTGCTCTTCACCGCCCAGCTCGGCGGCTCCATCTACGGCACCCTCGGCCGCGCCATCGACCGCGCCGGCATGGGTACGCAGACCAACGCCATGGGATGGTGGCGCGACCAGTGGTTCAGCGAGAGCGATCCCGGCAACGGCATGGTACCCTACCACCGCAGCGCCGTCAAGCCCGACGCCGACTCCCGCTTCCTCTACAAGTCCGACTACTTCCGCGTCAAGAACCTGACCCTGGGTTACACGCTCCCCTTCAAGCGGATCATCCAGTCCGCCCGCATCTATGCTTCGCTCGAGAACCTGCTTATCCTCAACAACTACTATCACGGTTATTCTCCCGAAGCCTCCAACTCCGGTACCGGCATGGACTACGGCGCCTACCCGTCCGCCCGCACCTACACCTTCGGTCTGAACATCAACTTCTAATTCCGAACAGCCATGTTGAAAAATATCAAATACACCCTGCTGATCGCGGCCGCCCTGTGCGCCGCTTCCTGCCAGAGTTTCCTCACCACCCCGCCGGTCGGATCCCTCTCCCCGGACGGGTTCTACAACAGCGCAGCCCATGCCGAACAGGGCGTGCTGGGTGTCTACTCGTTCCTGCGCGACATCGAGCTCAACCAGTACCTCCTTCTCTCCGAGGAGCGCTCCGACAATATGTGGGTCGACCCGGTGGCCAACGGTATCCGTTCCTGCTCCGAGGTGTCCAACTTCCGTTTCGACAGCTCCATGGGAGACCTCAACTCCCTATGGTCCAGCTGGTACGCCCTGATCAACAACGCCAACTCCGTGTTGGAGAACTCCGCCGAGACCCCGTTCTCGGATGAGTCGCTCAAGGACCAGTTCGAAGGGGAACTCTACTTCCTGCGCGGCTACGCCCACTTCGAGCTCGCCCGCATCTTCGGCAACGTCCCCATCGTGGACCACTGCCTCTCCGTCGCCGAGGCCCAGGAGCTGGGACAATCCTCCCCGGCCGAGGTGATCGCCTTCGCCATCGCCGACCTCAAGAAGGCTGAGGAGCTCCTCCCCTACGAGAACGCGATGAAGGACAGCCAGGGTGCCGCCGCGGGCGGCCAGGGGCGCGCCGACAAGGTCGTCGCCCAGGCCATGCTCGCCCGTGCCTACATGACCCTCAAGGGTTACCCCTTCAACGATGCTTCCGCCAAGGCCAACGCCAAGTCCTACCTCGAGAAGGTCCTCAGCTACTCCTCCTCCAACGGCGACAAGTACTGGGCTCCCACCATCCAGGAATGGAAGAAGCAGTGGCTGACCGACCCGTCCATCGCCAACAAGTACCAGATCTTCTCCATCCAGCACACGCTCAACAGCGGCAACGGCCTGACCGGCAGCGAGTCCGGCACCTCCCTCACGCAGGAGTACCTCCCGAAGGGCAGCGGCGGCGGTCTGATGACCCCGGCCTACATCGACGCCCTGCTCCGCTACGACTATGTCAAGAACGAGGACCCGCGCGGCCTGGGAGACTATTTCCTGGACGGTTTCAAGGCCTATGGCTCCTACACCACCGACTATGGCAACGAAGGCATCACCCTTACCCTCGAGGACGGCACCAAGGTCGAGTCCTTCGTGCTCTCCATCAACACCAAGTACCTGCCCTTCCTGCAGAAGCACGAGGCCGTCGGAATGACCTTCGACTATGACCAGCTCGGCGGCTGGCCCGTCAACTTCCCGGTCCTCCGCATCGAGGACATGATGCTCCTCTATGCCGAGATCCTCGCCGAGGACAACGACGTCACCGGTGCCCTCGCCCAGGTCAACAAGATCCGCAACCGTGCCGGCATCCCCGCCGCCACCGCATCCAGCAGCACCGAGGCCCTCAAGGCCGTCAAGAACGAGCGCCGTCTCGAGTTCTTCCTCGAAGGCATCCGCTGGTTCGACGAGATCCGCTACAATGAGTGGGAGGCCTGTACCCGCGCACACTATGCCCGATATGCAGCCTCTCATAACGAGGGCGTCGCCGAGGGCAACATCAAGACCGGCCGCTACCTCAGCCCGATTCCCGATGCGCAGATCAAGACCCGCCCGGGCCTGTACGAGCAGAATCCGGACTGGTAGCAGTTCCCGAACTTGACCTGCAATTCTCCATGAAGCGCCCATTAGGGCGCTTCATTTTTATTTATATATGTCTCGTAATATAGAATAATCGGACCATAATTTACAATAAGTATCACTTATAATATATGGGATTCAAACACCTCGCGTATCGGCCATTGAATGATTTATAGCCTGCTTTTGACAAAATAATACCTTCAAGAGGACATTCATTATTATTATAATTTATTATCTTTGCCAAGAATAAACTAAAGCCCGAACCACATAAACCGACTTACACACTACTATTATTATTAAGTTTAACCAAATTATTAAAGCTTGATGAAATCTATTTTCTCAGTAAGTCGCAGGGCGCTGATGGCGCTCACGACCTGCGTGGCTTTGCTCTTTATGGGGGGGTCGGCACTCGCCCAGTCCGTCATCAGGGGTAAAGTTCTGGATTCCAAGGGCGAAGCCATCGTCGGAGCTTCCGTCGTCGTGCCCGGCACCACCAACGGTGTCATCACGAACATCGACGGAAACTTTGAAATCCGCGTCGCTCCCGGCACAACCCTCGAGGTCTCCTGTATCGGTTACGTAACCCAGCGGGTCAACGCAGCCTCCAACCTTACCGTCACACTCCAGGACGATAGCCTGATGCTAGAAGAAGCCGTAGCGGTCGGTTACGGTACGATGAAGAAGAGTGACATCACGGGATCAATGGTCTCGGTCAATTCCGAGCAACTCATCGCCAACCCGACCAACAACGCGATCGAAGCCCTCCAGGGCAAGGCGGCAGGCGTGTACATCACCTCCAACGAACGTCCGGGCCAGGTCGGTTCCATCCGTATCCGCGGCGTCAACTCCACTACGAACGCCAACAACGAGCCGCTCATCGTCATTGACGGCGTGATCTCAAAGAACATCGGTATGGATATGCTCAACCCGCAGGATATTCAGGACATCCAGGTTCTCAAGGACGCTTCCGCCACCGCAATCTACGGTGCCATGGGCGGCAACGGTGTCATCCTCGTCACCACCAAACGGGGCACCAAGGACCGCTTGACCCTCAACTACTCCGGCACTGTCACCGCCGAGAAGATCTATGACATCGTACCGATGATGAATGCCCAGGAGTACATTGAATGGCGCCGCTGGGGCTTCTACTATGCCGGTCTAGGTCCGCGCGCCGACCAGCCGAACCTCGCTTCCGATTTTGCGTTGTTCACCAATTACGGTTATGACGAGACGGCCTGGTCCAACATCCTCAACGGATGGGGACTCTCCCTCAGCCAGTTCAACACCATGTCCGCTGAACAGCGCGCTGCATACAATGGAAACTGGGATTCTTCCAAGGTAACCTCCACGGACTGGACCCAGTTCACAGACCGCATCGGTATTACCCAGGAGCATTCCCTGAGCGCATCCGGCGGTACCGATAAGATGAACGCTTATGTTTCCATCGGTTACCTCAAAAATACGGGTACGAACATCGGTCAGGACTACACCCGCTACACTCTCCGCACCAATGTGGACATCACGCCGGTCAAATGGTTCAAGATGGGCGGCACCCTGACGGGGCGTTTCTCGGACCAGGAATACGGTATTGACAACGGCAACGCTATCTCCTCCAGCATCCCGTCCTCCCTGCACGGCAAAGGACGCAATGTCTTCACATATGCCCTTCCTTACGATGCTGAAGGGAACCGCATCCTCTATCCTGGCGGCGATACAACCATTCCTACAGTTATCGACGAGGTCGGCAAGTCCGCCGTCTCCAACCTCCGCTATGATATTTCCGCCAGTTTCTATGCCATGCTGGACTTCGGCCAGATGTGGGAGCCCCTCAAAGGCTTGAATTTCCGTTCCACTTTCGGACCGCAGCTCCGATTCAACCAGAGCTATCGCTACCTTTCCAAAGAGTCGGTCAACCGTGTCTCCCAAGGCCAGGATTATGTCAGTTCAAACGCCACCAAGTACTTTGACTGGGTCCTTGACAATACGTTGAACTACAACCGTACTTTCGGCGACCATTCCGTCGGAGTCACACTCCTCCAGGAGGCCATGGCGAACATGAATACCCGACTCTACAACATGAGCGGTACCGGTGTCGCCCTGGGTTGGACCCAGAAATGGTGGGGTCTGAGTTCTACTTCCGTCGGTACCCTCAACGCCCCCGACTACAACACGCTGACCGAAACCCAGCTCGCCTCTTACATGGCCCGCGTCAACTACTCCTATAAGGATAAGTATATTGCCACGGTCACCTATCGCTATGACGGAGCCTCCCAGCTTGGCGTCGGCCGCAAATGGCATGGCTTCCCCTCCGTTTCCCTCGCATGGCGTATTGACCAGGAGCCTTGGATGACCGCCAACTGGATCGACCAGCTCAAACTTCGCGCCGGTTGGGGTCTGACCGGTAACTACTCTGTCGGTGCCTACCAGACCAAAGACAATCTCTCCAGCGGCATCGCCGTATCTGGAAATACCGGAGAGACGGTCTATTATATCCCGACCACGTTTGCCAACCAGGCTATTACTTGGGAGACCACCCAGCAATACAACGTCGGCGTTGACTTCTCGATTCTCAAAGGCCGCATCAGCGGCGTATTCGATGTGTTCCAGATGTACACCGACGGCCTGATTTTCAACGTCTCGCTTCCTTCCGTTTCCGGTTACACCGGCACGAAAGACAACGTCGGCAAGACTCAAAACCGCGGTTTCGACTTCACACTTAACACCGTCAATATCAACAACCGCGAATTCTCCTGGCGCTCCACGCTCAACCTTTCCTATGTCAAGGATAAGATCATCGAGCTCCAGAGTGGAAAGGAAGACATGGTCGGCAGCGGCCTGTTCATCGGTCAGCCCATCAACGTCCTCTACGGCTATAAGTCTGCCGGACTCTGGACCGACTCTGCTGAAGACCTCGCCGAAATGGAGAAATTCAACGCCAACGGGCGGAGCTTCAAGCCTGGTATGGTACGGCCCATGGATATCAGCGGTCCTGATGGAAAGCCGGATTACAAGATCGATGACAACTACGACCGTGTGGTTATAGGCAACACCCGTCCTTTGTGGAACGTAGGTTTCACCAACACCTTCTCCTGGAAGAACTGGGAAGCAGCCATCTTCATCTATGGCAATCTCGGCTTCGTCGCCCAGACCGGTCAGTATCAGGGCGGCCGTGAGCCCGTCATTGCCATGAACTATTACAACGAGAATAACAAGAGCGGTAAGAACATGTACCAGCGTCCGTACTTCAACACCGCCGGCGGAGACTCGTTCTCCGGCATCCGCTTCCAGTCCGACGCTTCTTATCTCAAAGTTCGGCAGATCTCCATCGCCTACAACCTCCCGAAGGCCTTCGTGAACAGCCTCGGCCTGAGCAACATCAAGGTAAACGCCCAGCTCAAGAACCCGTTCTCCATCTTCCAGAACGCTTTCTGGATGGATGCCGAGTTTGGCGGGACTTCATTCAACCGCGGCCTCGTCTTTGGTGTCAACATTGGTTTCTAATCATTTAACGGAATCAAGGATATGAAAAATATTTTCAAAGCAATCGCTTTCGTCTTGTTGGCAGGCTCGCTCATTGGCACTACCGCCTGTACGGACAAGTTCCTCGATGAGGTGCAGCGGACTTCCCGCTCCACCCAGTGGCTTGACACCCCCGAGGGTCTTGCCTCCATGTCGAACAGCCTTTACCTGTGCTACAACTACTTCTTCCAGAATGAGTCAAGCTATTGCTACACAAACTATGGCACCGACGAATTCATGGTTGCCGGAGACAACTCCAACGGCATGTGGAACGATTATGATTCCCGACTGGGATCCCGCGTGACCCCGGCCGTCAACTCAAACACCCAAGCCATCACCACCTTCTGGAACACCCTTTACCAATATATTGCACGTTGCAATATCATCATTGACAGCGCTGATATCCTCGAAGGTTATTCTGACAAGAATACCGTCCTGGGCCAGGCATATTTCTGCCGCGGTTTCAGCTATCTGTTCCTCACGATGCAATGGGGAGATGTCCCCTTGGTGACGGAAGCCGCAGAAGAGCCTTCCCGCGAGTACACCCGCGACAAGCAAGAAGAGGTCTACAAGCTGATTATCTCCGACCTGGAGCAGGCTCACAACATGCTTCCGGCCGATGCATCCCTCGCCACCAAGAACAAGGTAACGAAATACGCTGCCGCCCATTATCTCGCCCAGGCTCACCTCTGGAGGGCCTCCGAGATCAATGACTCTTGGAACGGTTCCTACAAGACGGCAGACCTCACGGCAACGATCCAGTATGCAGACGAAGTCATCGCAGCCCATCCGCTCGTGAAGGAATACAACGACCTTTTCGGCAATTTCACGGCCTACGACACTTCCATCACCGAGACCAACTCCGAGATTGTCTTCTCCGCTGCCAATTCAGATGCAGAGACGACCTTGCGCAAAGGGAACTGGGGTCTTGCCCTGTTCACCGCCTGGTATCAGTCCTTCCCCCTGATGAAGCGAGACCTCGCAGGCGCCCGCGAATACCAGCGCATGAAGACTACCCCGTCTTATGCTTACTATCTCTATGACCTGGAGAATGATTCCCGTTTCTGGAAATCCTTCAAGACCACCTATGCGGTCAACAACGCCTGGTCTGTCAAGAACGGTGTCCCCACGGCCACCAAGAACATCACGGTTCAGGGCAAGACCGTATCCTCGCTGGAGTATTTCCCCAGCAATGACGGCGAGTACCTATCTTCCATGTATATTATCAACCGTGACGATTATGGCCAAAAATACTACAAATCGGAAGTCAATGTAGCTAAGGCTGCTACCGAATCCTACACGCGGATCGACTATAGGACCGGCAAGTACATCCCGAACATCATGGCTCTGTTGATTTACGACGACAGCGGCAAAGTCGTCGGCACTTCAATGACGCCGGATTATAATACCCTGCTCGCCCCCTTGAACAAGTATCTTGACGGCGCCGTCAACGCCAACAACCGTGGCGACGGTTTCCGTGACGGCCTGTTGGCCCGCTCCGCGGAAGACTACTTCTTCAAAGCCGAGGCACAGATCCGCCAGGGCAATGTCGACGCCGGCATCGCTACCTTGAAGCCCCTGCGTGACCGTGCGCAGTTCAAAGCCGGAGAAGCCCGTGACGCATATGTTGATGGCGGAAACGCCTACCACTACAACAACTACAGGTCCTCGCTCAGCGGTTTCGAAGCTAACTGCGCCTTCTATCCGATGAATTCCTACTATTACTCCATCGGTGGCTGGGACGACGAGGCGGTCCGCAAGGCAACCAATGCACAGTCTTCCGTCCTGGCCACTGTCACCAAAGGAAACTACCCGAAGGAAGACAAGGCCATCATGGACAAACTGGGTTACTCTTCCGAATATGACCAAGCCATGTGCTACCTGCTGAATGAGAAATCCCGCGAGATGTACGGTGAGTACAAACGCTGGATGGATCTGGCTCGCACCAAGACCCTTGAAAAACGTCTCGTATTCAACGACCAGGCCTACAGCGAAACACTCAAGGACATCACCGGCAGCACCACGGACATTGCAGGTACGACCTATGCAACCAGTTCCAACGGCGGCAATTTCAGCGCTTCCAAGCATTACTACCGTCCAATCCCCCAGGATTTCCTGGACAACATCTACAAGGACGGCAAGCCGCTCACTGCCGACGAAAAGCAGGCTCTCCAGAACCCTGGTTATTAATGGTTAAATAAAAAGTCTGGGTTGGGAGGCGCTCCGCGAGGGGCGCCTCCTTTTTTTACGTCAAATGTTATAACATTATTTTGATATTTGTTATAACTTTCTTACCTTTGGCAAAAAGAAGACAAGGATGGACGCGAAAGTCAAACGCATCGGCAACAGCAAGGGTGTCATCATCCCTGCAGACATGCTCCGGGCATGCTCGCTCTCGGAGCACGACACGCTGGACATCAAGATGGAGGACGGCCGTATCATCCTGACCCCCAAGCCCAAGGAGACCCCTTTCACTGGGCCCTTCACGGGGCCGTTTGCGGAATTGAGCGGTGATCCGGAGTTATGGGGCGGGAAGATGACCGGTTCAGAATATGCTGACATGCTCCGCAAGGGGCGTCGTAAGGTCAAGGAGATCGAGACATGGTAGGCCGGCGATATCTGCTGGACACAAATGTCCTGATCGACATGTTCAAAGGAAGCCACCGGGTGCAGGAGCGCATCTTCATGGCGGAATTCCACAATTGTTACGTATCTGAAATCACCCTGGCGGAATTGTATGTCGGCGCCTTCAAGGGCGGGCGGCCCAAGCAATTGCAAGAGATCAACTTCGTAGTCCGACGCTTCCATATCCTGCCGGTCACACAGTCGCTGGAAACCTACGCCCGCCTCCGGGTACGCCTGGAGGAGAAAGGTTCTCCGCTGGACGATTTCGACCTGCTGATAGCCGCTACGGCTCTTCAGGAGGGGCTCACCCTCGTCTCACATAATATCCGACACTTCGGCCGGATCGAAGGACTTCAACTCGATGATTGGGACCGCCCTTGACGGGTGGCACGGTGGCTGGATGCCTGGGAGGCGCTCCGCGAGGGGCGCCTCCTTTTTTTGTGCCCGGCGGGCTCGAGGACGTTTTCGTGAAGAAAATGTTACCAACTGCGATGATTTTTTGTATATTTGCGTAATTACTGCTATACAATAGCACCGGGAACCACATTTAATCAGTTCACCATAAAGTTTAACCAAAAGTTCCAAATGATGAAAAATCATCTCAGAATGGCGCTGGCAGCGCTGCTTCTCCTCATGGGAGGGGCGGTCGCATTCGCCCAGCAGAAAATCTCAGGAACGATTGTTGACCTGTCCGGCCAGCCCGTCATCGGCGCAAGCGTGATGATCCCCGGCACCACCACCGGCGCAGTCACCAATCTGGACGGCAAGTACGAACTCTCCGTC
>JAEEGL010336215.1_pt1 | contig 22286 bp, 22 predicted proteins | sample 9134231 | NCBI WGS metagenome assembly JAEEGL01 (sample SAMN16246548, study PRJNA631951) | gut metagenome | biome: gut microbiome; feature: rumen; material: fiber-attached | host: Bos | place: Iran: Karaj | collected 2018-10 | reverse complement strand
ATGCCTTGCAACCTGACTTATTACTGATACTGGGAGATAGATACGAGATGTTGGCAGTCGCTTCAACGGCATTGATATATAAGATACCCATTGCCCACCTGCATGGAGGTGAGATTACAGAAGGTGCCTTTGATGATGCTATTCGTCACGCCATTACCAAGATGAGTCACCTGCATTTCACTTCTACTGAGGCATACCGCAAGCGTGTGATTCAGTTGGGAGAAGAACCAGAGCGTGTTTTCAATGTAGGTGCTCTTGGTGTGGAGAACGTGATGAAGAATGATTTCATGAGCAAGGAAGAGATTGAGCAGAGCCTGAACTTCCAGATGACGGACAAGTGTTTCCTCTGCACCTACCATCCAGTCACGCTCTCAAATATGTCATCAGAGACCCAGGTGCTGAACCTGCTGGAGGCATTAGATGATTATAAGGATTATCATATCATCTTTACCTATTCCAATTCTGATACCAACTCGCAGATTATCATCAAGCGAATTCAGGAGTATGTGGATCAGAATCCAGGTAGATGTATGTTCATTCCTTCATTAGGTCAAAGACGGTATTTCTCTGCCTTAAAGTGTGTAAAAGGTGTGTTGGGCAATTCTTCAAGTGGAATTATTGAGGTGCCTAGCTTTGGTATTCCTACGCTGGATATTGGTGACCGCCAGAAAGGACGTATTGCAGCAGAAAGTGTAATTCATTGTGGTTACTCAACCGAAGAGATTAAGGAAGGCTTAAAGAAAGTTGTTGCATACAGATCTAAGAAGATAGATAATCCTTATTACAAGGAAGGTACTTGTGAAACTATTTTGAAAGTCATCAAGACCTATCCTTTGGATAATTTAGTTCAGAAACATTTCTACGATTTAGAATAATGCGAACATTGGTAATCATTCCGGCACGAGGAGGTAGTAAGGGGATTCCCAGAAAGAACATCAAGTCATTTGATGGGAAACCTCTTATTTACTATACTATAGATTGTGCTCGTGCTATTTGTCAAGACGAAGATATTTGTGTTTCAACGGATGATGATGAAATCATCCAAGTGGTTGAGGACTATGGATTGAAGGTTCCCTTCAAACGTCCAGAGGAGTTGGCAACAGATACCGCTGGTACTTACGAAGTATTACTTCACGCACTTGACTTCTATGAAAAGAATGGTGTTCACTACGATGTCGTAGTACTATTACAGAACACATCTCCGTTTAGAGTTCCACAGCAGGTAAAGGAAGCATTGAGCCTGTATAGAGAAGATGTGGATATGGTCGTTTCTGTAAAGGAATGTGCTGCTAATCCATATTATTGTGTATTTGAAGAGAACCAAGAAGGGTTCCTTCATATATGTAAGGGTGAAGGGAATATCTTTAGAAGACAGGATGCACCAAAAGTATATGAATACAATGGTGCTATCTATGTTATGAATGCTAAGGTGCTGAAGACAACTCACATGCACAAAATGCAGAAGAGAATTAAATATGTAATGGATGATTTGTCTTCTTCCGATCTCGATACTATGTGGGATTGGAAGATGGCTGAAATGATAAAGAAGGAGAAAACATTATGAAGAATCATTTGATTAGCAAAGATATCAGTTTACTTGAAGCCCTTTCTGTTATATGCAATCTGGCTCCAGAGCCGCTTGTCCTTTTCGTATTAAATGAGAATAGCCAGATGGTGGGAACGCTAACCGATGGAGATTCTCGTAGAGCATTAATCAAGGGCGCTTCGGTTCATGATAAGGTTGAGACTATCATGCACCGTGATTTCAACTTTATGAAGGTTGATGACTTAGATAATGTAAAGGAGATAAAGAAACAGCGGGAGCTGAAGATGAAGCTTATCCCAGTCTTGGATTCGGACAACCATATTGTCGAGATTATCAATTTGGAAAAACATAAGACGAGGTTGCCAATTGATGCAGTTTTGATGGCTGGAGGAAAAGGTGAACGTTTGCGTCCTTTGACTGAAAAAACGCCCAAGCCTCTGCTAAAAGTGGGTGATAAATGCATTATTGATCACAACATTGATCGTCTTATTGACAATGGAGTCAAACACATCTCGGTAACTGTCAATTACCTGAGAGAACAGTTGGAAGAACACTTTGCTGAACCACGCGGAGGGGTGCAGGTACATACTGTACGTGAACCAAAATTCTTGGGAACTATCGGGAGCATCCGCTTTGTGCCGGAATTCTTCAATGACACTGTGCTTGTGATGAATAGTGATTTGTTCACCAATATCAACTATGAAGACTTCTATCTGCATTTCAAAGAGCATGATGCAGATATGTCTGTGGCAGCTATTCCATATAATGTATCAATTCCTTATGGAATATTAGACTTAGATGGGCGTAACATACAAGGGCTTTTAGAAAAGCCCAAGTATACTTACTATGCTAATGCCGGTATTTATCTCATCAAAAGCAGAGCATTGAACGAGGTACCGAATGACGCATTTTTCAATGCAACAGACTTGGTAGAGAAACTGATATCAGAAAATAAGAGGGTAATACGCTATCCGTTGAATGGGACATGGATAGATATTGGTAATCCACAAGAATACCAGAAAGCCAATGATCTCGTTAAACATTTATAAAGCATGAAAAGAGTTATCCATTTGAAGAATGATATTACGTATAACCTTTGGATTACTATTGAAAAAGCGACAAACTGATTGAATGACGTATTATACGATATATAATAGTTGAATGAAAATATTACTAAAGAAAATTAAATGGAAGCTAACTGCTCTCTTTTATGGTAACAAGGGGCAAGTTTCGATAGGCGATCTTTTTTACGTAAGAGATTATGTCTCGTTTATACAATATATTCTCATGGCAAGGCTTCTTGATATTGAGAGATTTAGGAAGAACGATGATACATCATTCTATTTTACGAATACATTATCCAGAATAACAAGTAGTAATACCTGTTCTTACGTCAATGAAAAAGAAATAGCAAATAATATTAGTTTTAAAAACCTTATCCAATCTGTCGATTTGTATGGCTATGATGAGGAATCAAGAGTTCTTATTAATGGGGATTATTATCTTGCAAATGGAACTCATCGAGCTTCATTATGCCTAAATATTAATAAGCATATGATACCTGCTTTGTTTATAGGAGGAGATGTTTATTATGATGATTCATTTATTGCCCAATTAGAAAGTACAACGGAGGGTAAAAAACTGAAAAATGTATTTGATACAAAATTGAAGGTGGTAGAAGAACAACTAAAGAACCAACATATTTTATGTAGTTGTGTTGTACCTTTAAATATCAATAAAACTCTTTCGGATCTTATTGATTACAAAATTGGTAAAATATCCAGATATAAGTGCCATTATATTAAGATATTTGATAAAGAGATGCAATATATTGGATTTCTTCCCCAAAAGTTTGATTATACGATCAAGCAGGGAAAGCTATATTTTAAGAGTGTTCTCAAATTAAAAAAAGAATTAGAACACCTTGTGCCTGGATGTCGTGTAAATGCATGCTTTATTGATGGGAAGAATAGTTTGGAAGGCGTTAATAAACCATGTTAGAAGATATTTATGTCTCAAAGTAAAATTGTTAAAAATACATTCTTTTATGCAGTAGGGGAGCTATTGCCAAAAGTAGTCTCTCTTTTACTCCTTCCTGTATATACGCGCTTTTTGACACCGGAAGATTATGGTATTATTTCTTATACTCAGACTATAATTACATTTCTCGCTGTCCTAGGTACATTCGCATTAAATACATATGTTTTACGTTTTTATTTTATCCATAAGGATGAGAATGAAAGACGAACTCTTTTTGGTACGATACAGTTATTTGTTGTTTTCCTGAACGTAATTATTCTTTTGATGGCATTTTTGGTAATGCCGTCAATTATTGATCATTATCATATTCAAGTACCTTGGTATCCATACTTCTTGTTAGCTTTTATTATTAATTTTCTTGATTGTTTCTCTATTATTCCAATGGTTGTTTATCGCATAAGACAAGAGGCGGTAAAGTTTGTTATTTTGGGGTTAAGTCGAACAATTTTGACTGTTTTGTTGACACTTTATTTGGTTGTTTATCTTAAAAGCGGATTGATAGGTACGTTTCAGGCACAGCTCTATGTGAATGTTCCGTATTTGTTCGTTTATTTGGTCGTAATGCACAAATATGCTCGGTGGCAAATAAAATGGCAGTATATTAAAGAGGGCTTGAATTTTTCAGCCCCTTTGATACCGGGGACGATTTGTTATATGCTTTTAAGCGTATCGGATAGGATTATTCTTGAAAGAAATGTCAGTATTGGAGATTTGGGAATTTATAATATAGCATGTCAGATGTCTTTGGCTCTAAGTATTGTTATTCGAAGTGGATATAGATCAGTAGAGCCTATTATATTTCAAGAGTATGGAAAAGTTGGTTATTATCAATTCATCCGAAAAATACAAAGTGTTTTTTTCTGTTCGATATATGTGGGTGCTATGATAATTGCGCTATTCTCGCAAGAAATCTTTCAACTCATGACTACTGAAGCTTTCTATAATGGATATTTATTGGTCCCTGCATTAATTGTAGGAGTAATAATGACAGGACAAAATATGATATATGGGGGTGTACTGCAAGGGGAGGGGCGTACAAAGCTGCAAGGTTTGGCCACATTAGTTGGTGCTATTGTAAGTGTAGTGGTAAACTTGACATTAATACCTCTCTATGGAATATACGCGGCAGCTGTAGCATCTGCAGTCAGTTTTTTTGTAATGAACACAATTTATTTCTATGCAATGACTTTCCCTGGGAAAACGATGTCTCGAGAGACTTTTTTGGCTATGTTAGTACCAGGAATATCCTATCCATTATTTATGATATTTGGAAAAGTCAGCTTGATAGGTATAGTATTCAAAGTAATTATTGTGTTAATGTATGGTCTACTAGCAATTAAATTGCTTAATGTTAATATTTGTCAATTTAAATCTTTGCTAATTAGAAAATAATCTTTCTCACGAGTAAAGTACTAAATGTGAATCTACTGCATATAAAAGAGTTCATACCCAATAGGAGTAAATGACATGGAAAAGGTTGAAAAATTCTTTTTGTTTGAGACGAAAAATAGTCTTTTTGATATTGTTGATAAACATGGACTACGGCCTTGGGATGGGATACGCTATTATGTGCTAATGAGTATCCTTAGAAGTTCCAGTCCGCCAGCTTTTTCAACAGATGGTACTTTGAGGAGTGGTAAGGTATGGTATACAATAAAAAGAATTATAAGTTTTTTATTGTATTTCCTTCGTCACAGGAAATGTGATACCTTCTTTCTTTTGTGCTCACGAGATAAAAAGAACAATGTGTATTATGATAAAATTTCTAATGATACTTATGAACTAGCAGACAAGAAAAATTGTTTCACAATCGAAACAACAGATAATTACCGCTTAGACAACTATAAATATGGCGTTGATGTTTGCCCGACAATATCGAATGTCTTCTCGCGTTTATATCATATTCATTTCGATTTTAGCGAAATATACAGTCTGGTAAAGGATGAGTTTCCCAATTTTTCTCTTTCAATAGAGGATCTAAATCATTATTATAATCGTTTTTGGGGGCAATACAAGTTTTATAGTTTTGTTTTTGATAATTCAAAGATACGAAAAGCTTTCTTTGTCCAAAATGATATTCAAAAAGGTCTCATTGCCGCAGCAAACGAGAAAGGTGTGGAGTTGTTTGAATTTCAACATGGTCAAATATCACGAAACCACCCAGCTTACTCATATCCTGTAATTGATTCTGAATATACTTCCTTGATATACCATCCCAACTATTTATTAACATTTGGTGAGTTTTGGTCGAAAAACAGATATTATCCCGGTGTGAGTGATATTGTTCTAGGTAATGATTCTTATTCTGAAAATGCAGAGGTGCCCAATGTAAATGGTAACGGAAAACTTCTTGTAATTTCAAATATTATTGAGGGTGAGCTTCTGGCCAAGAGAGTTAAAGAAGTCTTAAATAAGAGCAATAAATTTATATTTTTCTTTAAATTGCATCCAAACCAATTTGATGAGTTTGAGCATTATAAAAAAATATTTGAAGGAGAGGAAAGGGTACAAGTTGTTTCGAATCAGCAAACAATCAATCAGTTGCTAATAGAGTGCGAAGCGATACTACTTAATGACTCAACGGTAGAATTGGAAGCATTACGTATGGGTAAGAAGGTCTTTGTATTGACCGAGCAGTTGTATGAAGAGATGGATTTTGTACTTGGTGAAGAAGGGGTGTATGCATGTAAAGACTCTGACGAATTCCTTGAGAAATATGAAGAGAACAAAGATATACAATTACCTCTACGTAATGACTTTTTCGTTCCTTTTAAACAGCATGTGGCACGTCAATTATTAGGTAAAGAATGATTATAAGAATTATTAGAAAGACGTGGGGGCATAGAGGCTTTCCTTTTCGCCTACTAAAGGCGGTATTCTATAAGTTGAAATTTCGACGTTTCGGATGGCTCTCTTATGTTAATAAACCGTTACGCATCGATGGCGCAAAAAGAATATCGGTTGGCAATAAGTGTACCATTCAATATAAAACATGGCTTGCTGCATTACCATTAACCGGACAAGATGCGCAATTGGTAATAGAGGATGGATGTAACATAGGAAACTTTAATCATATTTACTCTACCCATTCAGTAATATTACGTAGAAATGTACTTACTGCCGATAAGGTATATATAAGTGATAATCTACATGGTTATGAAGATATTACTATTCCCATTTGTCGACAACCTATTGTTCAGAAGCCTGTAGTGGAAATAGGGGAAGGCTCGTGGCTAGGAGAAAATGTGTGTGTAATCGGAGCTAAGATTGGAAAGCATTGTGTAATCGGAGCTAATAGCGTTGTTACTAAAGATATACCAGATTATAGTATTGCGGTAGGAGCACCAGCTAAAGTAATTAAACAATATGATTTCAATGAAAACAAATGGAAAAGATTTGACGGCAAGAAAGGTGATGAGGCTCCTATGGGGGGGGTAATTTCATCAGTTTCATACTTGCAGCGTAAACCTTTCTTTAAGAAATATCATTTTACAGATGTAATTAAATCCCCAATCATCATAACACCACACTGTATTGAGCTTGGTGAGAATGTACATATAGGGTATCATGCTAGGATTGAAGGGGTTGAAAGATGGAATAATAAGACATTTTCACCACAGATAATATTTGGTGATGGAGCTTCAGTACAACAAAACCTGCATTTGACTTGTGCAAATAGGGTTGTCATCGGAGCAAATACCGCAATTGCTGCCAATGTGACGATTACGGATATTCATCATTCATATGATGACGTTGAAATACCGATAGAACATCAAATGATTCAGGTGAAGGAGGTTATCATTGGAGAGGATTGTAAGATATATAATAATGCCGTGATATTGCCTGGAGTTCATATCGGAAAACATGTGACCATAGGGGCAAACAGTGTAGTGAATCATGATATACCAGAATACTCTGTAGCAGTAGGGAACCCTGCTAAAGTAGTAAAGAAATACAATTTTGAAACAAAAGAATGGATAAAAGTTCAATAATAATAAAACAAAGACTGCTCTACATTGGTGTGGGATTTAGAAATTACGATGAACTAATCGTAAAAGAACTATCTAAACGCTATGATGTGGTGTATATAAACTCAAAAGACTATGATCAACATCATAGAGTTTTATATAAGATCGCCAGAAAATACAGCAAAATATGGTTGGAAAAACTATGCGCAAGAAATATTATGCGAGAAATCCGTGAGAAGGCTGTAAATATTAATAAAATATTTGTTATCAAAGGTGAGCATCTTACAAAAGAGCATCTCGATTATATATTGAAGCATAACAAAATTGAACGAAAGGTTTTATATTTATGGGACAAATGGTCAGCGCACGAAAATATCGATGAAATTAGACCATTTTTTAATGACATTTTCTCCTTTGATACAAGGGATTGTGAAGAAAAAGGATTAAAACTTCGTCCGCTTTTTTATTTCAAAGATCAGATCAAAATTAGTCAGAGAAAAACAATAGATGTAGCCTTTGTTGGAAATGATCACACAGGAAGGTATGAACTACTAAAACGTGTAAAGAAACTATGCCTATCTAATGGTTTGTCTTATAAGTTCTGTCTACTAGTTGGAAAAATAGAATATACAAAGATGACTCGATTCCCATTCTTAAAAAGCAAATATTCACGTAATGATGCAGAAATGTTTTCTGAGAGTGGAGTGTCATATGAGGAATATGTTGATATAATAAGCTCATCGAACGTGGTGCTAGATATTCCTTTCGAAGGACAATCTGGGCTAACCATGAGAACAATTGAGACGTTGGCTATGGGGAAAAAGATTATTACCACAAATGCAACTATAAAAGAATACTTAGATATTCCCCAAGAAATGTATCTCATAATAGATGAAAAATTAAACGAAAAGGAATTTCTTGATTTTATTAACAATAATACAAATACTTCTCCACTGCCTAAAAGGTATTCTGTCTCTAATGCTTTGGAGGAGATGATAGCCCTATAATTATGGAAATATCGAGATATGCAAAATTATATAGTATTATTATTGTGACAGCACTGATTTTACATGTGTTTAATACGCTACAGATAAATGAAGAGATTAAATATTTTCATTTGGCAGTGGTATTAGCTTTAGGAGTATATATAGTTTTGTTAAAAAAGAAAAAGGATAGAGTTTTTCGGTATTCAAAAATTTTTATTATTGGAGCACTTCTTTCATTCGTTACATCCCCTGCTGACAACTTGATGGCTACAATTAGCCTTTGTGTCGTTGTACTTTCAAGCATAGGTATGAAAGATATTGACGGGATGTTTACTGTACGTTGTGCAAATATTGGTATCCCTATAGCCCTATTAGGTCTCTTGTTTTATTATTTTCAAGACATCCCTTTTAGATATACAGGTTTTTATACAGATCCAAATTATTTATGTACGACTTTGATACTTTTCCTTTTCTTAATATTATTTGAATTTATTTCTACAAAACGCATTATTATAAAAGTACTTTTAACAATAGAAATAGTAATTGTTTTTTTTCTTATATCCACAACATTGTCACGCTCGGGCGTTTTTTGCACAATAGTTCTCTTAGGCCTTTCACAATGGGCTTTTTTTAAAAAGAAAAAAATGTTGACACTGCTTGTCACGTTGTTTTCAGCATTTCTAATAGTTCAGTGGCAGCCAGAGTTCATTAATAATGCTGTCGAAGGATTTACAATAAGACAGGAATTGTCAAAAGATGATGATATAAATAGCGCAGGCCGTCTACGTATAGATCTGTCAACATCGGGTGTTGAATATGTTATAAGTCATCCCCAGTACTTGATACAGGGTATAGGCGTAGAAGGAACAAACCATCGCGATAGTTTCCTAGGCATGAAGAAGCCGCTAGGAAATGTACGTGACCATAATACATTTACGTCAATCTTTACGGAACATGGAATTGTTGGTGTTGTTTGTTTTTCTATGATTTTGTATTCACTCTTTATATATCTAAAGAGAATACCTAAATCAACAGAAAAAAGAATAATGATCGCTGCTATTATATCTATTCTCTTCTTGTCTCTTAGTATCTATCAATTGTATTTTTTCCCATTTTGGTTCTTTGTATATATTCTGTTCGGACTGTCAAATAGTACCAGAAATAAATTTAAATTATGAGGATAGTTCAGATTGCATATCTTGGCTCGGATAATGCATTAGGTGGTGTAAGTGAAGTGGTTTGCAACCTTTCGCACGAATTTAATAAAGCAGGGGCAAAATCTGTCATTGTGGCAACTGCTAATGGAACATTTGTTAATAATAAGAACATTTATTTTTTTAATAAGTTATCGAGTTTCAAATCCTTTATCAATGAATATAGACCCAATATTGTTGTTTTCCATTCTATATACGAAATAAAGCAAATACCCTATTCAAATTACCTTTATAAGAGAGGTGTCCCTTATGTTTTGGTTTTTCACGGAGGTGCTTCTTGCGATAATGCAAAAAAGCATCGGATAAGAAAAAAAATTGCTAATTGTTTGTTTTTTAATAACTATGTCAGAAGGGCAGATACTGTTGTGTATCTTAATACCAACGAAAGGAGCAAGTCTGTCTTTAGAAGTATTAACGATAGTTATGCAATCATTCCGAATGGAGTAACAATGCCTGACACAGTTCAGAAATCATATACGGGTATAATAACGATTTCTTTTGTGTCGCGTTTGGATTATTATGGTAAGGGCTTGGATATTCTTTTACCGGTTATAGAAAGGCTCATGAAAGAAGGGTGGAGAGATAAATTACACTTTGAGTTCTATGGTAATCCAGATAAAAAAGTTTTGGCAAAATTAAAAAATATAGAGAAGATTGCAAGTTATAAGGGATTCGTAAAAGGTGAAGAAAAAAAATATGCATTTGAAAATGCGGATATTATTATTCTTCCCTCACGATCAGAGGGTATGCCAATGACTTTGCTCGAATCCTTATCCTATGGGAAACCATGCATTGTGACAGAAATGACAAATATGGCTGATCTTTTTGTTGATAATAAATGTGGTTGGAAAATAGACTTAAATGAAAAATCTATATATGAGACAATTATTTACGCATACTATGATTACATAAAACACAGAAAAGACTATTTTGATAGATGTATCAGTTTGGCAAACAAATATGAATGGCGAAACGTGGCCAAAGCGTCACTTGATCTTTATAATTCAATACTCAGAAAGCAATGAGAAGAATAGCGGTTATTATGTCGTTGTATAAAAATGATACTCTTCCTTATGTTTCTTTGGCGTTGGAAAGTATTATAAACCAAACATTTGGTGATTTTGATTTATATATTAAATATGATGGTTTGATAAATGATGAAATTAATACATATGTAAGTAATATTGTAGATCATCGATTGTTTGTATATAAACGAGATGAAAATAAAGGGCTTGCCCAATCGTTAAATGAGTTGCTAGCGTTGGTAAAACAAAGAAACTATACGTACATTGCTAGGATGGATGCAGATGATATTTCAGAGAAGAATCGATTTGAAAAGCAGGTTAAATATCTTGAGAGTCATCCCAGTATTGATATGGTAGGAGGGGCAATCAATGAAATTGACGAAAAGGGTAATGACAGAGGAAAAATCACTATATACCCTTGTGCTCCTACTGAGTGTAGGAATTTTTTTGCAAAAAGAAATCCTGTAGCACACCCTACGGTAATGTTTCGAAGGAGTTTTTTTGAAAAGGCTGGTTGGGCCTATCCCACAGATTTTGTTAGAAATGAAGACACCAGATTGTGGCATGAGGGGTATAAACATGGGTGCGTAATTGCTAATATACCGGATGTAGTGTTGAATTTTCGCATGACGGAAAGCATGTTCAAGCAAAGAAGGAATGGAATGGAATTTGCGAAAAGTCAACTCCTTCTAAGAAAGCAAATTAAAAAAGACTTAGGTTATGGCATTATGGCGGATATATATGCGTATGCCACGTTCCTTCTAATGATATCACCAAGCTGGGTTTTAAAAATAGCATATAAGATTCTACGATAGGATGGCGCAGAATACTACTGAAAGGGTACTCTTTGAATTGATAAAGGCAGGACTTTGGGAAAAGGGAATCCTGCTCCAGTCTTATGGTAATTTGGATTACGAAGAAGTAATGCACCTTGCAGAAGAACAGTCCGTTGTGGGGCTGGTGACCGCAGGGCTTGATCATGTTCAAGGAGTGAAAGTACCTCAGGAGTTGTTGCTTCAGTTTATTGGGCAATCTTTACAATTGGAGCAACAAAACAAGGACATAAACGATTTTGTGGCCAAGTTAATTTCAAAGTTGCGAAAAGAAGATGTCTATGTCATTCTTGTGAAAGGCCAGGGGGTTGCTCAGTGCTATGAAAAGCCTCTTTGGAGAGCTTGTGGGGACGTGGATTTGTTTTTGAGTGAAGATAATTACGCTAAAGCAAAGAACTTGCTGCTACCTTTGGCAACGAAAGTCGAACAGGAGTACTTGGGATTTAAGCATCTTGGAATGACCATTGATGGGTGGGTAGTGGAACTGCATGGCAGTTTGTATGTGGAACTGTCTAACAAAGTTAACCATGTATTAGATGAAATAAAAAACGATACTTTCTATGGAGGAAATGTAAGGTCATGGGATAATAGCGGCGCTCAAATTTTTCTTCTAGACAAAGAGAATGATATATTCTACGTTTTTGCACATTTCCTAAATCATTTCTACGTGGGCGGAATAGGGCTTAGGCAGATATGCGATTGGTGCCGGTTGTTGTGGACGTATAGGAACTCATTGGATCGGGAATTGTTGGAACATCGAATAAAGAAAGCTGGGCTGATGGTTGAATGGAGAGCGTTTGGGGCTTTTGCTGTAGAGTATCTGGGAATGCCAATTGAAGCGATGCCGCTTCTTGATGTCAGAAGTCAGATGGAAGATGGCAGAAGTGTAATCGACAAGCGATTGAGGCGGAAGGCAGAGAGAATTAAGGATTTCATTATGATGTCTGGCAACTTTGGGCATAACCGGGATATGAGCTATTATAGCAAGTATCCGTTTGTGATAAGGAAATGCTGCTCGATGTGGATGAGAGTAACTGATTTGTACAATCATGCAAGGATATTCCCATTGGACTCGTTGAGGTTTTTCCCAAGGATTATGTGGAATGGAATGAGGAGTGCAGTGAGAGGAGAAGGGTGACGTGACATATTATCGAATTATGTTTTTAAAATTGATATTTGACAGGGTGGTTGCCCTGATAGGATTGCTGGTGCTGTGGCCGGTGCTGCTGATAGTTGCGGTGCTGGTGAAAGTGAAAATGCCGGGCGGGCCTGCATTCTTTGTGCAGAAACGTGTAGGGCTTAACGGAAAGTTGTTTGACTGTCATAAGTTTAGGACGATGACGGTTAAACACAATGGCTCAACAGTTAGCGTTGCAGGTGATTCTCGTATTACTCCTTTGGGGGCTACGCTGAGACATTGGAAACTTGATGAGTTGCCTGGGCTGTGGGATGTGCTCGTGGGCAACATGAGCTTTGTAGGACCGCGTCCTGATGTACCTGGGTATGCAGACAAGCTTACTGGGGATGATAGAGATGTGTTGAAGTTGAGGCCGGGGATTACGGGGCCTGCAACGCTGAAGTATCGGTTGGAGGATGAGATGATATCTGAGTATGTGGCGCAGAAGCAGGCTCAGGGGGATACTAGGCCAATGCAGGAGATTGCGGTGGAGTATAATGATACTGTGATATATCCTGATAAGGTACGGCTTAACTGCTATTACTATAGGCATTATTCATTCATCAAGGACATACAGATGATATTCTGTACGGTGCTTGGGAAGAAGATGGAGTATGCAGGGGAAGTGATATGATTAGGAGCATATTGAAAGGGGTATGGCAGTTTTGTGCATACCTTTTTGTGCCTAGGTGGGGGAGGAAAGCGCGATAGATACATCGACGAGCTCAGCAACCTCGCGGGACAAGAGACGAAAGAAGAACCGCGATGCAATCGCAGAGCAAAAGACGAAAGGAGAGATGTCGCTAGAATAGGAACTGAAAGGATATGTAATTATCAATAATTATGAACATTATTAAAACTATATTTGGAGACAAAGATAAGGCAAAGCCAGAAGCCGAAGCTGTGGTCGAGAATAATGTTGAAAGCCCTCAGCTATCCAAGGAACTTATTGTAGATAAAATATATCGGCTGAGGCGTAACTTCGTTATTATTGGTTTGACAGGTAGAACAGGTAGTGGATGCACTACCGTAGCAGAGACTTTGTCGAAAAACTTTAAAGACCTTAAATCGCTCTATAGGGAGTTTAATTCAGGCGAGATAACGAATGATACACGGAAAAACCGTATTGTTTATCGATATCTGCAAGAGAACTGGGATACGCCATTTACAGTAATCTCTGCCAGCGACGTGATTTTCTACTTTGCCTTACAACTGAGTTTTGATGATTTTGTTGAGGCCATTGTTAGAGCCAATACTGATAAACTGATGTCGGACCCCCAGGCCAAAATAGATGCACTGAAGAAACAGCTGGCGCCTATTGAGGGTTGTTTTAATGCCTTACGTCAGCGAATACTGAATATTGATGGCAGACTTGATGCGCTGAAAGCCAACCCTGAAGAAGATTCCATTAATGATCTAAAAGCTATTATTACTAAGGATATTAGGATTTTTAGGAATGAGCTGAAGGGGCAAATGGATACTCCTACGAAACTGGATACAGGACTGCAACAATGGGGTAACAATATCCGAATGTATGACTCTGTAGTGAAGAAAGAAGAAGAGGAATGGAGAGCCCCGTCGTGTCTCGCTCATAAGATTAACCAGATAATCAAGGTGTTTAGAAGATGGAATAAAGACCATAACAAACCAACACTCATTGTAATAGATGCCTTGAGAAACCCGTTTGAGGTACTTTATTTCAGAGAACGCTATTCTGCCTTCTATCTGCTGTCGGTAAATACGACTGAAGAGATAAGACATCAGAAGCTCTTTGAAAAAGGATTGAGGTCTGATGAAATCAAGAAGATAGATGATGGTGAAAAACTGACAAAGGATGACAATCGAAGTGAGGTAGAGAACCGCTATCAGTTTATAGATATCGATGCTTGTATCGAGCATTCGGATATTTTCCTGACGCATAATGGTACGGAAGTTGGTAAGAATTACGAATTAGTAAATCAGATATTTACCTATCTGGCTCTTATCCTACACCCTGGACTTGTACCACCTTCGCCTTTGGAACGTGTGATGCAGGTGGCATATACAGCAAAATTGAACTCTGGTTGTTTGTCAAGACAAGTGGGTGCGGCTGTCACAAATAAGTCGTTCTCTGTGCAATCAATAGGATGGAATACCGCAGCAGAAGGACAAACGCCTTGTAGCATTAGAAGTCTATATGACCTTTATCAGCAGGAGGATGACAGTGCGTTCAGCAGTTTTGAAAAGAATGATCCTGAGTTTAAGGGGTTTATTAATACATTGGCATCACGATACAAGAAGTTGGATGCTAAGGATATGAAGGGACTTACGCTGACATACTGTTTCAAAGATGTGTATACGACCATCAAGTCACCCAAACAGCAGGGTAATCAGGTTCATACCCGGAGCCTGCATGCTGAGGAAAATGCTTTTCTGCAGTTAGCGAAGTATGGTACAGCAGGCATTCAGGGCGGAATACTGTTTACAACTGCAAGTTGTTGTGAGCTATGTGCTAAAAAAGCCTATCAGTTGGGTATAGAACGGATTTACTATATCGATGCTTATCCAGGGATTAGCCAGAGTCATATATTGGAGAGTGGCAGGGAAGACAGAAGACCTAAGATGTTGCTATTTCATGGTGCTATAGGTAGGGCTTATATCAGCCTTTATAATCCGCTGCTGCCGTTGAAAGACGAGATACGTACCCTGACGGGGATCGATGTGAAAAAAGATATTTTGAAAGATACTACGAACGGACCTAGTGCCGAAATAAAAACCGAAGACAATGGCAATAATCATCAAAACGAGAAATCCTGAACTACTGCTTGACAGGATTCATGAATATATAGATGCAAACCGCATCAAGACGTGGAGCTATGATGATGAGGGCGATTTTACCACGATTTCACCCCAATGGCGATATAAGGCATGGTTACACCCACAGATGACTGGAGATGGAGAAACGTTGGTGTTCGGTATCATTGCATCGAGAAAGTTTAGTATGACCAAGGAGATATTTGGCGTGTATCATGGCAGGTTTATTGCTACGTTGCTAAGCCATTTTGACACGCTGATGACTTCGATTGAGGCGACACCGCTGATACATCCATTGTATGACAGGGTGAGAGAGTAGTGTATGGAAGTGGAGAGAAAAGATATATTGTTTAGCCCTCTGGAAGTTAGAGAGGTGAAAAAATGGGAACAGCTGAGGAAAAGCTATAGCTCGTATAAGAGCGCTTTTCATCATCTGGCCTACAATACATATATCGCTTTTCAAGACAGTGAGAATGAGAACGTTGGCTTGACAGAATTGCTGAGAGACGTTTTTTTAATAGCTTCTACTAAGAAAGGCGCAGACTGGAAGAATCTGTTGAACCGCTATATTGAATTCTTGGGGCAGTTTGACAGGTTTCTTGCTAGCAACGCAGGTATTAGAGGGGTGTTGACAGGTAAGGGAATAGATTATATCCATACAGATGTTTGGAAGGATAGAATTAGGGCATACTTGCAAACCTATCGCGAGCCTAACGATGAGGCTTCGATAAGGGAATATCTGCAACTGGTGGCAGATACAAAAGAGACTGTTAGTTGTTTATGGAGCGTGTATGAACATTTTTGCATTCAGGAGCAGATGACAACAAAGTTTGCATTCGATGGATGCGAGTATTTGGGCGTGACATGGAAGGACTATTTTGCAACCATTGGAAAAACGGCAATGGGAGTGATAAGGCACCCTATCTACGAGACCTTGGAAATGGTGAGAAAAGGTTGGGGGCTGTTTCATAAGAACTTTAGTAGTGTGTTTGATAGCATAGAAAGGAATGGCGCTGCTTTTGCGGAGTATGCTTATACGTTTGATCATACCTTTTCGACACACACGGTATCGGTGACACCTCTGGCTTTAAATCAGAATGCAGATAAACGGTTGCGTAATAGCTATGTTGTAGAGGATTGCAAGTTGGAACTTCATGATGCAGACGGCATGGCTGTGGCGATGTTTGACTATCAAGATCAAAGAGAAGGAACCGTGCATTGTTTGTCATTTGCAGGAACAAGGCTTGGTGTGACAACACCACACAAGGTAAGAGTGATGGTGCAGAATGTGATAACAGATTTGTATCAGTTTGTTTGCGGTGCATCGAAAGTGTATTATGCTGCGGTGGGTATTTTGCTAGCAATGAAGAAGTCATTTCCAGGAGAAAGGATATTTGTATTTGGACATTCGCTGGGTGGCGGGCTGATGCAATTTGCCTGTGCAAGTGTGAACTCACCTGAAATAAAAGGATACGGATATAATAGCGCAGGATTGTCGTGGTACAACATGAGGCTTGTGGCTGAGAAGACAAGAAGTAGAGGCTTGCGGAGTAGGATTGAGCATATATGTGCTCAGTATGATCCAGTTTCTATCCTTGGACATCAGATAGGAAAAGTGTTGCATGTGAGATGGGGAAATGTGCTGACGGCGCATTGCTTGGCGGGGCTAAATAGGAAACTGAACAGGGGGCATGTGGTGAAGGTATGGAGATGATGGGCAGTCGCATGAAACGGAGAGGGAAAGAAAAAACTCGACGGGAATGCGATAAACCGGACGTATATTATTGAGGTATTTTTAATTTGAATTAAAATCATGCTGTTTTCCAAGGCTTTATTCTATCCAACGATTGATATTCATGACGAAGAATGGCTAAAGACTGCTTATCTCTTTTGGGATGAGATAAGTACTATAGTGCCTCAATCAATGGTAGGTTCGGCCTATCAGAATAACACGACTCTTTATCTTAGAGATGTGGAGTTCATTAAACCATACGTGGTTAATCCTGATTCCAAGCTGGTAAAGGATATGGTGAAGCCTGTTAAAATATATGCTAAAACTGCAGAAGGAAAGGACTGTCTCAGGCGAAGAGTTTACCAGAATGGGTATTCAAACCCTTATGACGACAGTCGGGCTGAGTTTTACCTCCACCATGAGAAGTTGCCGTTTGAACTACAGAAGTTAATAGCCGATAAAATAGGAGAGGATGGATGGGCAAGAGTGAGTGAAAACTTTGCCGACTACTACATGACACTTCTTGCAAACCAAATATCTAAAGATCAATCTTTGACGCTGTTGACTGCTTCATCACCATTAGCCAATTTGTCTACAAGATATGGTATGAACCATGCAAGGCTACCTTTTAGTATAGCAGGTAGAACAAACGCGGAAGCAGTAGGTCAATCTATGCTTGTTAACATGGTGATTGATGGAATACGTATCAATCCACTGACATCTATTGAAGACTTGCATTTGTTTAAGGAAGGACATCGGCAGGAACTGAGAAGATTTCGGGATGGGTTTGAGGATCTTTCGAGTCTGAATATACCACCAGATATATCAGAAGAGGGATTAGGAAATTATATGAGAGACATCTATGAAAACAGATTCTTGGGGGCGTATAATGATTTGAAGGCCTCGCTTAAAGGATCGCGAATAGGTTTCTTAGAGTCAATAGGAGCCCTTGCGTTTACTGACATATCAACAAGTGCGATGGAGGCGTTCGTGGCTCTGCCAAAGCATGTGGAATATGCTATAGGAGCTGGAGCTTACTTCGGATTGTCCTTACTCAACAGGGTTAGGACTAACCGAGAGGCCAAGAGAAATCACCGTATGTCATACCTGCTTTCGATAGAGCGAGAATTGAAGTGAACTACGACGCAGGGGGACGAAAAGGGAGACCGCCATACAATGGCGGGACAAGAGACGAAACAAATAGAGGTCGTTATGGCATAACGACAAACATCGACGGGCTCGGTTGCCACAAAACAAGAAGATAATAATAAAAAAATAGAATATGTTCAACTTAGAGAAATTTATAGCGGATTCGGTGACGTTTAGACCGAAGAGCATGTTTGAGAATGATATCCAGGCGAACAGTGAGAAGCTGACGCAGGAGATAAAGGGTAAGAAGGTATGCGTGATTGGTGGAGCGGGATCGATAGGGTCGAGCTTCATCAAGGCGGTGCTGAGGTTTGAGCCTGCATCGGTTGTTGTGGTGGATCTGAACGAGAATGGGTTGGCAGAGCTGGTGCGCGATGTGCGCTCTACTCAGGGGCTGTATGTGCCGGATGAGTTCCGTTGCTATACGCTGAACTTTGCAGACCCTATTTTTGAAAGGATTTTCCGTGAGGAGAAGGGATTTGATATTGTGGCGAACTTCTCGGCACATAAGCATGTGCGTTCGGAGAAGGATAGGTATTCTGTTCAGGCCCTCATCGAGAACAATGACATCAAAGCGAAGAAGCTAATGGATTTATTGAAGGTTTATCCTCCCAAACACTTCTTCTGTGTTTCTACGGATAAGGCTGCCAACCCTGTGAACATCATGGGTGCCAGCAAGCGCATCATGGAAGATTTGGTGATGGCTTACAACAAGTATTTCAAGGTGACTACCGCTCGTTTTGCCAACGTGGCTTTCTCAAACGGTTCTCTGCCTGACGGCTGGATTCACCGACTGCAGAAGAAGCAGCCGCTGGTGGCTCCTTCTGATGTGAAGAGGTATTTTGTTTCTCCTGAAGAGTCAGGTCAGATTTGTATGCTGGCTTGTATTCTTGGTAATGGCGGTGAAGTGTTCTTCCCAAAGTTGGGAGAAGACCAGATGCTTACCTTCTCTGCTATCTGTGATGAGTTTGTAAAGGCTGAAGGCTTCGAGAAGAAACAGTGTGCGAATGATGCAGAAGCTGTTAAGTATGCAGCAGCTATGGGTTACGATAGTGAGACCTATCCTGTAGTTTACTTCGGTTCTGACACCACTGGCGAAAAAGCATACGAAGAGTTTTACGTTCCGGGCGAGAAGATTGATATGCAACGCTTCCAAGCTCTGGGCGTTGTAGAGAAGACTACACGCCACGAGATGGCTGAGGTTAACGGCTTCTTCGACAAGCTGGAAGGAATCTTCGCCAAGGATGACTTCACCAAAGCACAGGTGGTGGAGGCTATCAAGGAGTTCATACCCAACTTCGAGCATGAGGAGAAGGGGAAGAATTTGGATCAGAAGATGTAGGAAATACTCTAATGAAGATAATCGATGAACAACTTTTGAATGAGGTTCAGATAAAGGCGAAGGACTCTCCTCGCCTACGGATGAACTATAACTTTCATGGGTCGTTGGATGACAAGTGCCATCGGTTCCTGAATGCGTTGGAACCAGGTACGATAGTGCCTGTGCATCATCATCCAACGAAAGACGAGACCTTTATCATACTGCGAGGTAAGGTAAAGGTCTCAACCTTTAATGATGATGGTACCATTCGTGATAGCATCATCCTCAGTCATGAAGATGGACGCTATGGTGTTGACATCCCTAAGAATGTATGGCACACCCTCGAATGTATTGAGAGTGCCACAATCTTTGAGGTCAAAGAAGGCCCGTTTGTGCCGCATGAGGAGGAGGGAATACTGGATGTTAAAGGTTAGAGGTTATGGGTTAAAGGTTAACGATTCATGGTTAAGGAAGTGTTGAAAGGTATCTGGAAATTTTGTAGTTACTTGTTTTGGCCGCAATGGGGAAGGAACCGCAAGGCGGAGAAAGGCGGAGTTACGCTACGCAGGAATAATGGATATACGGAGCTACGGAGGAAGCAGCGAGGCTGCGGAATCAAGGATCTACGAATCTACGGAGCCACGGAAATAAAACGAAGGTATGACAAATGGTGATTTGAGAGAGACGCGGAAGCAGTTTTTTAGCGAAATGGAGCAGAAGCTGCAGGAAACGTACCCAAAGGAGGAAGATAGGATGTTTTACTATCATTCCTCTGAGGATAGGATTGTTCTGTCGCATGCTATATATTGGACGATGACTCAGCTTCAGTTCTTCAAGAGTAAGATGAGAAAGGAGAAATTTTTCCTGCTGTTGCGACAGTATGAAGAAGAGATGCTCGATGCCTTCCTTCAAGATGACGATTATTTCCCTGAACTTCTGCACTATTGCAATATCCTATATGAGATGTTGCCCATCATACTTGGTGCGTCGCATTTGAGAGCGAATAAAGATGCCCGTAAACTTGCCGCCATCGCCCTCGTAGCCGCAGGCTATGCTGGGGATATGGATGAAGAGTTGTGTAATGAACTCCTGGACGATATCGACTACCATTTCAATAAGGTGAAGTGTCGGAAGATCGAGGGGCTGATACCGAGGCTGATGAAGATGGTGGAGAAGGAAATGGAGGGGATGAGAAGATAATGCCCCTACGGAAAACCGTAGGGAGCGGTGGTAAGGTCGCGATAATAACGCAACATACGAAAACAAAGAATAAATGCGAGACACTGGTCATGATTCAAGATAAATAGATGCTCCTCGACACAAGAATATGTCCAGGAGCATCCTAAAGACTCAAAATGAGTAAGTGCAATTCAAACCCTATTCGGCCAATGCCGAAGACCTGAGAGGTGGTACATTAAATGAACCAGCCAATTATGGTAGCAAACAAACTAGCAATTTCAGCTACCCTCAGGAACAGCTCGATTTTTTCTTTTCTGTTCATGTTTTTTTATGTTGTTAATTTGTACTTCACATATTGTACTCGAACTCTCTGATTTAGTTTCTAATTTTGCAGCAATATTTTGAAAAAATCTGTTGCTCATATTTAAATTATACTATTTCGACATGGATTTTTCAAGTGATTCTTATCTCCCTTTTCATTTAAATAGTAAAAATGCGACATAAAGGTTCATTAAATTTTATTCCTTTACAAAATAAATAATAATGGTAATAAGTTTTTCCGAATGGCGATATAGTTTTGAAAATGTAACAAAATAGTTAGGTGAGATGACGCAAGAAGAACGATGGATGACAAGATATAATGTGGTGAAGTGTAGGAGGATTGAGAGATTGATGCCTAAAGATGATTGGAGATGGTGGAAAACGAGATGGAAGGGATGAGAAGATAATGGCCCTACGGAAAACCATAGGGGCAATGACTTTAAGAAGTAATGAAGCTTATAAAAACGTTATATGTTCAGAGTTATAGCCATACAAACGTTAGAATCTTCAGCGGAACGGTATCTGATACCGGAGAACGCTACGAGGGAGCAGAGGTTTGAAATAGATCTCCGTAAGGCACGCCGTGCGAGCGTAATGAAGGTTTTGAACGAAAACGGATGGTATTGGCTATCACAAGGCTATAGAATAGAAGGTGAACAGCTTATTGCCACGGGCAAAGGACTTGCAGATGATTTTTATTCTGGTGGTGGACCCTATATTAGTATTTCTGCCATAGTGGGAGAGAATGGTATGGGAAAGAGTTCGTTGTTAGAATTGTTCTTCCGTCTAATAAACAATGTGTCTTATGCGATGAGGGATGCACTTGAAGTGCAGAAATATGCTTTGCATTTCGTACGTGACATCTATGCAAGAGTATGGATGCAAGATGACGAAGGAATCTACTACATTGAGCAAAAAGATAACAATGTAAGGATTCATTGGCAGGACGGACAGACAGAAGACTTCGAATATGACTTTGATAGCGCGGAACATGCAATTGAT
>JAEEGL016161512.1_pt1 | contig 22287 bp, 19 predicted proteins | sample 9134231 | NCBI WGS metagenome assembly JAEEGL01 (sample SAMN16246548, study PRJNA631951) | gut metagenome | biome: gut microbiome; feature: rumen; material: fiber-attached | host: Bos | place: Iran: Karaj | collected 2018-10 | reverse complement strand
TTAATAATTCTGTCGTTGTCGAATGTCTGATCCATCTTTATATTTGACTATTTTACTATTTACTATTGTACTATTTTCAGCTCCGCTTGAAAAGACGGATTTCGCGTTTAAGGCACTTTTTAAGCCCGCTGACGCGTTTTTAACCGTGCAAAGGTAGTTATTTTTTCTAATTCCACCAAACCTTTTAAATATATTTAGCGGAAACTTTTCGGATTATTTGGCACGATGTTTGCAAGAATTGTTGTAACTTTGCCCCCAAAGAGGCAGAATTAGTAAGTAACAATACAGATAATATATATAAGAATGTCCAGTCAGTTTTCACCAAAAGTATCTGAAATACTGTCATACTCTCGTGAGGAAGCCGCCCGTCTGGCAAGCAGGTCAGTAGGGCCGGAGCACCTGTTGCTGGGGCTGCTCAGGATGAAGGACGGTCTGGTTATCGACACCTTCAATCGTCTGAACCTTAATCTTCAGAACATCAAGACCGAGCTTGAGAACAGAGTGCGCGAAGACGAGATAGGTATGCCTATATACACTCATGAGCTGGTGCTCAATGAGAAAGCCAGCAATATCCTGAAGCTGGCTGTGCTCGAGGCACGTATGGACAGATCGACGAACGTTAAGGAACAGCACCTGCTGCTGGCCATCCTCCATGATGCAGCAAACAACGGTGCGAAACAAGTATTAGAACTCAACAATATGAACTACGATGATACAATGACGATACTGCGCGCCCCACAGACGAGCGGTATCACCAACGGCATTGGTCTTCCTGACGAAGAGGAAGAGGAGTTTGAGACAACCAATCCATCCTCAAAATCCTCTAACTCAGCGAAGTCAGGTTCTACGACCACTGCCCAGAAGAAAGAAAACTCGAAGACCCCAGTGCTCGACACCTTCGGCACAGACCTCACTCAGGCAGCTCTCGACGGAAAACTCGACCCCTGTGTAGGCCGTGAGAAGGAGATACAGAGAGTGATAGAGATCCTGGGGCGCAGAAAAAAGAATAACCCCATACTGATAGGTGAGCCAGGCGTTGGTAAGAGTGCTATCGTAGAGGGCCTTGCACAACAGATAGCCAACCACCGTACCTCGCCGATGCTCTTCGGCAAACGTATCTACACCCTCGACATGACGGGAGTAGTAGCTGGCACGAAATATCGCGGACAGTTTGAGGAGCGTCTGAAGGCCCTGATGAAAGAGATAGAGGCCAACCCCGACGTGATAGTGTTTATCGACGAGATACACACCATCATCGGAGCCGGTTCTACACCTGGTTCGATGGATGCTGCAAATATCATGAAGCCTGCATTGGCTCGTGGAACAATACAGTGCATCGGAGCCACAACCCTCGACGAGTATCGTAACTCGATAGAGAAGGACGGAGCCCTGGAGCGTCGTTTCCAGAAGGTCCAGGTGGAGCCCACCACTTTCGATGAGACACTCCAGATACTGCGTAACATCAAGGACCGCTACGAGCATCACCATCATGTGACATTCACTGACGAGGCTCTTGTGGCATGTGTCAAATTGACAGACCGCTATGTCACAGACCGATTTATGCCTGATAAGGCCATCGACGCCCTCGACGAGACAGGCTCACGAGTACACCTCTCTCACGCTCAGATTCCACCAGAGATAGTTGAGATAGAGAAAGAGATTGCAGAGGTGAAGGATAAGAAGAATGCAGCCGTGAAGGATCAGAACTTCGAGCTGGCAGCAGGCTATCGCGATCGTCAGACCAAGCTGGAGATCGATCTTAAGGCCCTCAATGAGAAGTGGCAGAACGGTGAAGGCGAGGAGCGTCAGGTGGTGGATGCAGAGCAAGTGGCTGATGTAGTATCGATGATGACTGGAGTGCCCGTGCAGCGTATGGCTGAGCAGGAGGGAATCCGTCTGAAGGGTATGTCGCAGGAGCTGAAGGGCTCTGTGATAGGTCAGGACAAGGCCATCGACAAGATGGTGCGTGCCATCCAGAGAAACCGTGTAGGTCTGAAGGAACCGAATCATCCTATAGGAGTATTTATGTTCTTAGGTCCTACAGGTGTGGGAAAGACATATCTCGCAAAGAAACTGGCAGAGTTTATGTTTGGCAGCAGCGATGCGCTGATACGTGTCGACATGAGCGAATATACTGAGAGTTTCAATACATCACGACTCATCGGAGCGCCTCCAGGATATGTAGGATACGAGGAGGGAGGTCAGTTGACAGAGCGTGTGCGTCGTCACCCCTACTCTATCGTGCTGCTCGACGAGATTGAGAAGGCTCATCCTAATGTGTTCAACCTCCTGTTGCAGGTATTGGACGAGGGACGTCTTACTGACGGCAACGGACGATTCGTGGACTTCCGCAATACGGTAATCATCATGACATCGAACGCAGGTACACGTCAACTGAAGGATTTCGGAAGAGGCGTGGGTTTCAACTCCACATCAGGAACGGGTCTTGCACTCAACGAACAGGATAAGGAGCATGCACGCAGCATCGTGCAGAAGGCGCTGTCGAAGCAGTTCTCACCCGAGTTCCTGAATCGTCTCGATGAGATCATCACCTTCGACCAGCTCGACCTTGAGGCTATCAAACAGATTATCGACATCGAGCTCAGAGGTCTGTATAATCGTATCGAGCAGATTGGCTATAGCATCGACCTCTCTGAGGAGGCGAAGGAGTTTGTCGCCACGAAGGGATACGACGTTCAGTTCGGTGCACGTCCCTTAAAGCGTGCAATACAGAATTATATCGAGGATGGTGTGAGTGACCTGATAGTGAATGGCGACCTGCAACCAGGAACCACGATCCACATCAATCTCCATGAGAATAAAAATGAGTTAGCGTTCAGCTAACTCATTTATTTTATAGTTTCTCGCATTCGCTTATCCAGAGGGCGGAGGAAGCATCGCTCGGCATGCGCCAATCGCCTCGGGGCGAGAGACTTACAGAGCCCACCTTTGGACCATCGGGCAAGCAAGAACGTTTGAACTGCTGGGTGAAGAAACGGCGACAGAATGTCTTGAGCCACTTCTTTATCGTCTCGTCATCGTATGCATCCTTGAATGCCTTCTGAGCCATGATGTAGATCTTTGCAGGTCCGAAGCCATAACGGAGGAAATAGTAGATGAAGAAATCATGCAACTCGTACGGGCCCACGAGATCCTCTGTCTTCTGTTTAATACGTCCCTGTTCGTCTGCAGGAATAAGCTCTGGAGAGATAGGAGTATCAACGATGTCGAGCAATGTCTCTGTAGCCATCTCTCCTGCCACATAGCTAACGAGATATCTGATAAGCGTCTTTGGCACTCCTGCATTGACACCATACATCGACATGTGGTCGCCATTATATGTGGCCCATCCAAGAGCGAGCTCTGAGAGGTCGCCTGTACCTACCACGATACCATTCACCTGATTAGCCACATCCATAAGGATCTGGGTGCGCTCACGTGCCTGAGAGTTCTCGTAGGTGATATCATGCTGTTTCATGTCATGACCTATATCCTCGAAATGCTGGGTAACGGCCTTGGCAATGCTGATTTCACGAATGGTGACGCCAAGAGTCTGCATGAGTTTGATGGCATTGTTGTATGTACGGTCGGTAGTACCGAATCCAGGCATCGTGACACCAACGATTCCCTTACGTTCGAGGCCGAGTTTATCGAATGCCTTAACAGTTACGAGAAGGGCAAGTGTAGAGTCAAGACCTCCACTGATACCTATCACAGCCGTCTTAGCGTTGATATGATAGAGGCGTTTAGCAAGTCCTGCCACCTGGATACTGAGAATCTCCTCGCATCGAGTCTGCATGTCACCACTCTTGGGAATAAAGGGATGGGCATCGATATCACGTGTAAGCACAAAGTCCTTTGGAGCAACGGCCTTAGCAGGGATATTCAAAGCGTGAGCACCTCGCTGGGCATTGATAAACGTAGTGTTCTGACGACGCTCAGTACGGAGCTTCTCGACATCTATCTGACACATACGGATCTGTGGCTGGAAGGAGAAGCGCTCGCCCTCGACAAGGAGTTTTCCATTCTCGAAGATCATCGCATTACCACCATATACCACATCCTGAGTAGACTCTCCGAAACCACAGCTGGCATAAACATATCCGCCAATGGTACGTGCACTCTGCTGAGCCAACAGACTACGCAGATAATCGTGCTTGCCGATGAGCTCGTCGCTGGCAGAGAGATTCAGGATGATATCAGCTCCGGCAAGGGCGAGGTTATTACTTGGAGGTATGGGAGCCCACACATCCTCGCAGATCTCGACACCAAACTTCACACCATCACCAGTGGTGAAGAGTATTGGCTCAGAGCTTACATGAACAGGACTACCAGCAAAGTATATGTCAGTAGGATTAAGATCCTGGGCAGAAGCAAACCAACGCTTCTCGTAGAACTCCCCATAGTTAGGAAGATATGTCTTTGGCACGATGCCAAGAATCTGACCACGCTGGATGATTACTGCGCAATTGTAGAGCAGGCTGTTAACAAGAACAGGAGCTCCAACGACAAGGATAGTATCGAGCTTACGGGTAAAATCGAGAAGCTGCAGGATACCCTCTTCCGACTTGTCTAACAACAACTGCTCTCTGAACAAATCCTGGCAACTGTAACCTGTGATGCACAGCTCAGGGGTAACGAGTATCTCTACTCCCTTACCCTCAGCCTGAGCCATCAGGCTCTCTATCTGCTGGACATTGTAATCCACATCAGCAACCTTGATAGCAGGTACCGCTGCTGCCACATTGATAAATCCGTACTTCATAATCTGTTGATTTTAGTCTTATGCCGTTTATAATCTGACCTTCTGCACATCATTCTCTATGATGGTATAGATGAGTGCAGGCTGTTCGAAGAAATCATTCTCACGGAAGGTATGAACCTTATAGAACTTCACCGGGTCGATATTCACCAGAGCATTCACCGTTGGCTTCAATAGGAAATACTTATCCTTCTTATATGCGATGATCTGCACACAGGCATGCTCTATCTCATTGAGATTCTCACGTCCGAACTCCTCGATAAACTCCTTGGTATTGGGCTCTACCTCACCCATCGAACGTACCTGCCAGGAGTTGTTCTCTGCCACCATGTAGACATAGCGCATATAATAGTTGGAGTCGTTGACGAAATATGATTCGAAGCGAGTCTGGGAGAGTTCCTTTACGTCCATAGGCACAAAGGCGAGGAATGCGCTGAGCTTATCACCGCCCTTACGCTCTTCAGGCTTCGCACGGAAGGTGACAGGACGATCAGCGGGCTCTGTCTCTACCTCTTCCTTGGGGGCTTTAGGCTGCTGGCCTCCACGCTGTTTCACCTCTACCATACGGGAGGTCTCATAACTCTCCTCACCAACGACAACAACCTCGTTGATCTTCATCGGAACATCGAAACCGTCTTCATCCTCTACGAGAACGATATCCTTTCCCTGAAAACCTGAAACACGGCCTCCTCCTACCTCACTGAGGAATCTTACCTTATCGCCTATCTTCATTTTCTATCTGTTTTTATGTTTCAAGAACCACTGATGAGTATACTGATACAACAACAGCGACGCTATAATAAGACCAAGTGCACATTCGAGCACCAGTTGATGATCTCTGTTACAAAGTGCATAGCCAATACCTATTCCCAATGCTATACCACTCTCCCAGCCCAACGTATAGGTAGACTGAGAGGTGCCCCTCTGACAATGGCGGCTCAGTTTGATGAAGAACAGCAGGAACCTGGAACCAATGATGCCCAATCCCAAGCCGATAAACAAAGGAGCGATAAAGCCCACGATAGCCTGACTACGGGTAATCATCAGCAACAATGCCGTTCCGATAAGCACTAATCCCGTTACCACCTCGCTCTTCAGCTCTGCCTCACGGAACACGAACCTCTGCGCCATGATAGCCATCAGGAATCCTACCATCATCATCGAATAGAACTGCAGAGAGAGAGCCAAAGCCATCACCATACCTATGGCCAATGTTATCATCAGGAGATTAACAAACAGGATAAATCCCTGAGTCAGGAAGAACCTGTCGCAGCTGAAAGGAGACACATTGTCATCAGGAGCACGGAAGGGGAAATGAACCAGGAGGATTAGTATCGTTGCCAGAAATGCACACCCCCCAGAGGCCAGCAGCACAGCAGAGACACCATACAAGGGGTAGATCACCAATGCCGACAAAGGACCTAACGACATTGCGAAACGTGCGAACCAAGAGGCAGAGTGATTAGCCTCAGTACGTTGGAACGACTCGCTGGTATCGATAATCAGAGTACTTGCAAGCACCATCTGGGCCAGTCCGAAGAATGCTCCAAACGCTACTCGCTGAACGAGCATCATGGAAAAACTGCACTCCTGATGATACTGGTGGATATAATACAGAAACGCTATGCATGCCAACATACCCATGATGGCCCAAATGCAGACCTGATTACGACGATAACGCTGAACAAGATATGATGTCATTGAGCCAAACAGGTAGAGTCCGAGGCCAAAGGCTCCCATCACCATTCCTATCTGTTCGCTATTCAGGCTCACAGAAACCACTAACCATAAAGGTAGAATGGGAAGGAGCATATACACAGACATCGTAAGCAGCAGGTTAGCCGTAGCCATGCGCCAGAAGTCGTGATGCCAGAGACGAATATGAACTGGTGTATTCTGAGAATTCATTGGTTTTATGATTTATGGGAGGTCAGAAGAGATTCCAGCGTGTCGAACGAGATGTTCTGATAATCTGAAATCTGGATATCCGACAATGCAGAAATCGCCTCTTTGGGATTCGTAGTAGTGAGGCCAACGACCTTCATCTTCGCCGCACGACCTGAACGCAGACCATTAATGCTATCCTCGAACACAATACACTCATCTATCTGGGAGCCAAACCTTTGTGCCGCCTTTAGATAACAGTCGGGATCAGGCTTGCTTAGTTCAAAATCCTCAGAAGTAAGGATGGCATCGAACAGAGTCTTGAAGTCTGGCTGATGAAGATAGACACTCTCCATCTTAGGCATATTGCTACTGGTAACGACAGCTGTCTTTACCCCATGAGCATGCAGGTCGGCTATCAGAGCCTCGAAGCCCTCGATATAATCGTAGTGCATCTGTTGCTCAAACTCATTGAGACGATCTGTTATCACTTCCTGCTCTTTCTCCAATGGCCCACTGAACCACTGGTCGTATATCTGTGTAAGCGTCTGACCCTTGATCTCCTGTTCCAGTCCAGGATGCTCAGGATGATATAATCTGCACTGACTACCCCAGAACACAGTATACTGAGGCTCAGTGTCGAACACCACCCCATCGAGATCAAATAGAGCCGCTTTCAGCTTGTAATTTTCCATTATTCCATTTATTTGGCTGCAAAATTACAACTTTTTTGCGATTTATTTGCCTATTTCGCGATTTTAGTGTATTTTTGCATGATATTTTAGCAAAAAAGCATAGTTATGATAAAGAAAATCACGCTTTTAGGACTCGTTGCACTTCTGATGCCAAGTTGTGAATCAGTTGATGAGAATGTTGTTCTCTTCGACGAAATAAGCACAGAAAAGGTAGTGAAACTGGCAAACGAAGAGCAATCACCCACCTGTGCAGTACACCTCAAGCTGGCTTACGCTACAGAAAAAAACGGGCATAAGGCTCAGGTTATTAACGAGATAATCCAAAAGCGCCTGCTCAATATGCACGACTTGACAATAAAGCAGGCTATAGACTCGTTTGCCAACAGCTATACAGAGTCATACAGAAAGAATTTCCTGCCTCTATACAATCAGGACAAGACAGATTCCACAAAACGCTCTTGGTACGAATACCATTATGTGATTACCAGCCAGACACAACAAGGAGGCAAGGGTACCACAGCGTATATCGCCACTATAGACTATTTCGAAGGCGGAGCTCATGGGACGAATATGCAGCAGACGATTCTTTTTGACAGTAAGACAGGAGAAGAGCTGACTCTCGACAACATCTTTGTAAAAGGATACGAGAATACGCTCACCACCATCCTGCTTCAGGCATTGCAAGAGAAACTGGATGTTGGCAGCATGGAGGAGCTGAGAAATAAGGGGTATCTGAGAAATATCAAGATGTTCCCTTCGAAGAACTTTATCCTCAACGATGAGACTATCACATTTATTTACAATCCACATGAGATTGCCCCATACGACAAAGGCAGTATGGAACTGACTATCTCATTAAGCAGCCTCAACAGTATCCTCAATAAAGAATATCAATAATGGAAGATATCATAAGTAAATATTTCCCCCATATTACAGACGAGCAGAATAGGCAGTTTGCAGCTCTCGATGCATTGTATCGTGAATGGAATGCAAAGATAAACGTCATCTCCAGAAAGGATATCGACAATCTGTATGAGCATCATGTGCTCCACTCTCTGGCGATAGCGAAATGCATAAACTTCAGACCAGGAAGCAAAGTCCTCGACTTTGGTACTGGAGGCGGATTTCCTGGTATCCCTTTGGCAATTCTCTTCCCTGAGACAGAATTCAAACTTATTGACGGAACGGGTAAGAAGATCCGTGTGGCTCAGGAAGTTTGCAATGCCATCGGACTGAAGAACTGCCACCCAGAACATCTTCGTGGTGAAGACGAAAAGGGCAAGTACGACTTCGTTGTAAGCCGGGCTGTGATGCCCCTGCCCGACCTCGTGAAGATTGTAAAGAAGAATATTTCCAAAGAACAGCGAAACGCCTTGCCTAATGGCATACTATGCCTAAAGGGCGGTAATCTTCAGGCTGAGACACAACCATTCCATAAGATTGTGGAACTTACAGATATCCACACTTTCTTCGAGGAAGAATGGTATAAGGAGCAGAAATTCGTAATTTACCTACCATTATAATAATATGCTGAAAATCAAGCGATTCACATGCAACATGCTGGCAGAGAACTGCTATGTGGCAAGCGACGAAACCAAAGAGGCGGTAATCATCGATTGTGGAGCACTATACGATGAAGAGGCTACTGCAATCTTCAACTACATCGCCTCAGAAGGTCTTAAGCCTACTCATCTGCTCTGTACACACGGACACTTTGATCATTGCATGGGAAATGGTATGATACATAAGAAATACGGCCTGAAACCAGAAGTGCATATCGAAGATAAATACCTGATGGACACCATGATAGGCCAGACGAAAGACTTTCTTGGGGTAAGCCTTCCTTTAGATGTGCCACCAGTTGGCAGATATCTCGCAGATAAGGATATCATCACTTTTGGCAATCACACATTAAAGGTACTCCATACCCCAGGCCATACTCCTGGAGGAGTGGTCTTCAACTGCGAAGAAGAACATGTGGCATTCAGCGGAGATACCTTGTTCCGTATGAGTATAGGAAGAACAGACTTTGAACGAGGCTCATACGAAGATATGCTGAACTCCCTGCAAAACGTATTGGCGAAGCTTCCTTCAGACACAAAAGTTTGTCCCGGACACGGGCCCGAGACAAATATAGGTGATGAAATAAGATACAGTCCTTATATGCGATAACGATCAGAATGGCAGATCGTCGGCACTTCCTTCAGATGCAGGTTCCTGAGCTGGAGGGAATGGTGAAGTGGCGGCATCGGCTGTAGGTGCGAATGGTGCAGCACCAACAGGAGCACCAGGAATAGGAGCAGCCTGACCACGAACAACGTTATAGGCACGGATTTCATTAAACCAACGTCCGTTATATTCGTGAGCATCGATATCGAAAGAAACCGTTACGTCCTCATTCATCTGAATATTAAACTGCTTGATACGGTCTTCACCAAAGATACGGAAAACACACTTACGAGGATACTGACCAGGAACCTCGATAACATATTCCTGAGACATCCAAGGGTTACCTGTACGGGCTGATACACCGCTGTTTGCCGGAAGCACGGCAATTATTCTACCTGTTAATTCCATTATTAAAAACGTTTTATTTTGTTGCTTTTTCTGTTTTCAGGTGGCGAAATTACTAAAAAAAGTTTGAAATAAACAATTTCCTTTCGATTTTTTTGCTGATAACAATGTTTTTTTGTAATTTTGTCCTCAATAATTAATAAGGTAATTAAAAACAAAAGCAATATAACTATGAGATTTACGTTATCTAGTTCAGCATTGAGCAGTAAGCTCTCTGCACTCTCGAAAGTAATTAACAGCAAAAACGCCCTTCCTATCTTGGGCGATTTCGTATTCGACATTCAGGGCCAGGAGCTGAAACTGACAGCTTCCGACAGTGAGAATACCATGCGTACTAGCGTCATCCTGACAGAAAGTAACGGCGATGGTCGTTTTGCTATCGGCAACCACGATCTGCTTGAGGCCGTTAAGGGTTTCTCTGAGCAGCCTATCACCTTCGATGTCAATTTCGAGCAGAGCATTGTGAAAATATCATATCAGAATGGTCTCTTCTCTCTGCCAATAGAGAATGCCGACGAGTATCCTATTCCTCAGACTGTTAGCGATTCAGCAAATACAATCGTCATCCCCAATGCCATTCTGGCAGAGAATATCAACAGAAGCGTGTTCGCAACAGCACAGGATGAGCTCCGTCCTGTTATGAACGGTATCTACTTCGATCTCACACCTGACTGTCTCGCAGTTGTGGCAAGTGATGGTCATAAGCTCGTTCGTAACAAGATCTACTCTGTAAAGAGCGATACTCCTGCATCATTTATCCTGCCAAAGAAGCCAGCAAATCTGCTTCGTAACATGCTGGGTAAGGATGGTGGTGATGTTATCATCCGCTTCGATGAGCGTAATGCAGAGATCTTCTATGGCGATGGAACAATCCAGTGCCGTCTTATCGAGGGTCGTTATCCTAACTACAACTCTGTTATCCCACAGAACAACAATAACGAGTTACAGGTTGACCGTCTGGGACTGCTTGCTGCACTTCGCCGTGTTCAGCCATTCGCCAACGACTCAAGCAACCTGATCAGATTCCACGTAGAGGGTTCTGTTCTGCAGCTCGATGCTGAGGATTACGATTTCTCAAAGACAGCTACTGAGCGTATGTCTTGCGATTATAACGGACAGTCTATGAGCATTGGATTCAAGGGTTCTTCGTTCATAGAGATTCTTTCAAACTTCGATTGCCCAGAGGTAATCATCAAATTGGCTGATCCAAGCCGAGCTGGTCTTGTGCTACCAGCAGAGCAGCCTGAGAACCAGGATGTGCTGATGCTTATGATGCCAATGTTACTCAACGATTAAGAAAACAAATGAAACTCAACTTAACAAAACCACTGGTCGTCTTCGATTTGGAGACGACCGGTCTTGACCTTGTAAAGGCCCGTATTATTCAGATATCGTATATCAAAGTCTATCCTGACGGAAAGGAAGAGCGTGAGAACAAGCTCATCAATCCTGAAGAGCCTATCCCACCTTTCATCACCCAACTTACAGGTGTTACCGACGATGACGTAAAGGACCAGCCTACATTCAAGGAGATAGCCCCCAAGCTGGCAGAGACCTTCACAGGTTGCGACTTTGCAGGTTTCAACTCCAACGGCTACGATATCCCACTGTTGGCAGAAGAGTTCCTTCGTGCTGGTGTGGATTTCGACTTCGCCAAGTGTCGTATGATCGACGCAATGAACATCTTCCGTAAGATGGAGCGTCGCAATCTTGCAAGTGCATATAAATTCTATTGCGGAAGGAAGATGGAGGATGACTTCGAGGCCCACCGTGCTGATCAGGATACTGAAGCCACATATCGTGTGCTGATGGGCGAGCTCGACAAATATGCTCCTGGTGCAGACCCTGACGAGCCGGAGAAGGTGCTGGAGAACAATATGGACTTCCTGCATGAGTTCTCAAAGATGAACAAGAATGTAGACTTCGCTGGCAGAATCGTATGGGCAGAGGTGAAAGACGCCCAGGGACAACCCGTACTCGATGCTGACGGAAAGCCCAAGATGATTGAGACATTCAACTTCGGCAAATATAAAGGCATGCCTGTTGTCGACGCGCTTCAGAGAGATCCCGGCTATTACGGATGGATTCTGGGTGGCGACTTCACATATAACACCAAACAGGTTCTCACCCGCATCCGTCTTGCTACATTCCAGAAATAACCGATGAGGAGACTCGCCATTCTTTTCTGCTGTCTGGGCCTCGTGTTCTGTGCCTTCGCTCAGGAGTTGCAGATGAAAGTAACTGTCAACCACAGCCAGATCGAGGGTACTGACGCTGCTGTCTTTGATAATCTTCAGAGCACACTAGAACAGTTTGTCAACGAACGCCAGTGGACCGACCTGCAGTTTCAGAAGAATGAGCGGATACAATGCAACCTGAATATCACCGTCACGAAGTATGTCCGTGAGGAGAAAAAGTTTGAGTGCTCAGCTATGATTCAGGCCAACAGACCTGTATACAACTCTGCTTACACGACAACCCTTTATAATAATAAGGATAATGATTTTCATTTCGAGTTTTCAGAGTTCGACCAGCTGAACTTCAATGAGGAGATGGTAGTCGACAACCAGCTGACAGCCCTCATCGCCTATTACGCATATCTTATCATTGGTCTCAACCTCGATAGTTTTGCACCTCTTGGCGGAAGTGACATACTTCAGCGCTGCATGTATCTTGTCAACAATGCACAGAGCCTGGGGTTCTCAGGGTGGAGGTCGTTTGAAGATTCCAGAAACCGTTTTGCTATCATCAACGACTATCTCGATGAGGCAATGAAACCCTTCAGACAGATGCAGTACGACTACTATCGTAAGGGTCTTGACGAGATGGCTAATAATGCAGAACGCGGAAGGACGGAGATTTCTGCTACTCTTCAGGAGAATCTGAAAAAGGCTCATGACGATAAGCCCCTGAGTCTGCTCCCACAGATATGGCTCGACTTCAAGAAAGAGGAACTGGCAAATATCTACAAGGGTAAAGGCACCCAGAAAGAGAAGGAGTCGCTGTATGAACTCCTGATGAGCATCAACGCTTCTCAAGCTAATGTCTGGGATAAAGTGAAACAATAAAAAAGACATCAGTAATGCTGAAACACCTATATATCAAGAACTTCACACTTATCGACACTCTCGACATCGAGCTGCATCCAGGTTTCTCAGTCATCACAGGAGAGACGGGAGCAGGAAAGAGTATCATTCTTGGAGCCATCGGACTGCTGCTTGGACAACGTGCCGACTCGAAGACGATAAAGCAGGGAGCCGACAAGTGTGTCATCGAGGCACATTTCGACCTCAGCAGATACAATATGGAGTCGTTCTTCACAGAAAACGATATCGAATACGATCTCGACGACTGTATCGTAAGACGCGAACTCACGGCATCCGGCAAGAGTCGTGCTTTCATCAATGATACGCCCGTTCAGTTGTCGATGCTGAAAGAACTCGGCGACAGACTTATGGATATCCACTCTCAGCATCAGAACCTCCTGCTCAACAAACAGGACTTCCAATTGAACGTGGTAGATATCCTTGCTGACGACTCAAAAGAACTCGATGCCTATCGTCAGACATTCTCTGAATACCATAAGGCAGAACAGGAGTTGTCACAACTTCGCGAAGATATCGAGCGAAATCGCCAGAATGTGGATTTCCTACAGTTCCAGTATCAGGAGCTGTCGTCAGCAAATCTTAAGGAAGGCGAACTCGAAGAGCTCGAACAGAAAAGTGATACAATGACCCACTCTGAGGATATCAAGAGTGCTCTGTACGAGGCCGACAGTGCCTTTCAGGACGAGGATAACGGCATCATCAGGTCTCTGCGTTCATCGATATCTGCACTCAACGGCATCAGCAAGGTGTTTCCTGATGCGAAGGAGCTCACAGAACGAATGGACTCTGCGTATATCGAACTGAAGGATATCGCATCAGAGATCAGCGATCATCTTGAGGATATCGACTTCGACCCGTCGGAATTAGACAGCGTCAACAATCGTCTCGACAAACTCTATGATCTCCAGAAGAAATATCGTGCTGAGACAATAGAAGAGCTTATCACCACCCGTGATGACCTGCAGCAGAAGCTGAATAATATCGAGAACAGCGATGAAGCCCTCGAGTCGCTACAGGCAAGTGTGGCAAAGCTTAGGGCTGATGTAGAGAAGAAGGCCGACTCACTCACGAAACTTCGCACTAAGGCTGCCCAACTGATAGAAAAAGACATGCAGGGCAGACTGGTGCCATTGGGAATGCCAAATGTGAGGTTCAGCATCTCTATAACAAAAGAGCAACCCGGCACCTACGGACAAGACAAAGTGGCTTTCCTCTTCAGCGCCAATACCTCTACCCCACTGCAGCCTGTATCACAGGTTGCCTCTGGTGGTGAGATAGCCCGAGTGATGCTCTCGCTAAAGGCAATGATCAGCGGAGCCGTGAAACTGCCGACTATCATCTTCGACGAGATAGACACAGGTGTAAGTGGAAAGATAGCCGAGAAGATGGCTGAGATTATGCAGGAGATGGGCAACAACGAGCGACAGGTGATCAGCATCACCCATCTGCCACAGATCGCTGCATTAGGTTCTACACACTATAAGGTGTCTAAGGAGGAGACCGCTCAAGGCACAACTACGAGCATGACGATGCTTACACCCGATGAGCGTGTGCGCGAGATTGCTCAGATGCTTAGTGGCAGCGATGTCTCAGATGCCGCCATCCAAAACGCAAAAGAACTATTAAAGGTAAAAAAGTAAAAAGTAAAAAGATATGAGAACAGAAAATATTTGTAAGGTACAAAGGCGGGTAATTGGAGTATTACTTCTTTACCTTTTTTCCTTTATACCTTCATACGCCCAGCCCTCATGGGTGAAGAAAGCTACGAAATCTGTATTCACCGTTAAGACCTTCTCACAAGACGGGGCACTTATCGGCAGCACCAACGGATTCTTCGTAGGAACAAACGGTGAGGCGATAAGTAACTTCTCCCCCTTCAAAGGAGCATCGAGAGCTGTTATCATCGATGCCTCGGGTAAGGAGATGAACGTTGACTGCATCTTAGGAGCCAACGACATGTATGATATCGTTAAGTTTCGTGTTAATGCATCAAAGACCCAGCCTCTTGCCATCGCCAACAGCATAGCCCCTGTGGGCAGCAACTCCTGGCTCCTGCCTTTCCGCGAGACAAAGAACATCAAGAGCGGAGCTATACGCAAGGCTGAGACATTCCAAGAGAATTACGCATACTATACTGTAGCGATGCAGACACCAGAGAATGCTGTCAGCTGTCCTCTGATGAACGATGCAGGCGAGGTGTTGGGTCTCATGCAACAGCCTGCATCCGAAAGAGACTCTCTGAGCTATGCCGTAAGCGCTCTCTTTGCCGACTCACTGAAGATCTCCGGTCTCAGCATCAACGACCCGACGCTGAAGATGACACAGATAAAGAAAGACCTCCCTGCAACACTCACAGAGGCGAACCTCTTTATCTATATGGCTAACTCACAGACTGATTCTGCCACATACGTCGCTTTGGTCAACGACTTCGTAAGGAAGTTCCCAGATGCTGCCGACGGATATATGTATCGCGCCCAGATATCAGCTGCGGCCTTAGACTATGCTAATGCTGAGAGCGACATGCAACAGGCTCTGAAGAAAGCCACAAACAAAGACGATGTGCTCTTCAACTATGCGAGAATGATTTATCAGAAGGAAATCTTCCAGGAGAACAAGAGCTACGAGAACTGGAATCTCGACAAGGCTCTGTCGATGATACAGGAGGCCAACAGCATCAATCCTCAGCCTGCATATCGTCAGGTGGAGGGTAACATCCTCTTCGCACAGAAGAAATACGATGAGGCATATAACGTATTCACCGGTCTCACGAAGACCAATATGGATAAGGCGGAGATGTGGTTTGCTGCTGCCAGATGCAGGGAGATGCAGAAAGACACCACAGCGATGCTTGCTCTCATGGACAGCACGATGGCCACATTCACAAAGCCCTATCTGAAACAGGCCGGACCCTACCTCTGGGCAAGAGCCAACGCACGTATCGACGCAAAGAAATATCGTGATGCTGTCAACGACCTCAACGACTACGAACAGCTGATGGCCGCACAGGTGAATGCCCGGTTCTATTATATCCGCAGTCAGGCAGAGATCGAGGGACGTCTGTACCAACAGGCTCTCAACGACCTCACAAAAGCCGTCACGATGGAGCCCAAAGAGACGCTCTATTATGCGGAGAAGGCATCGTTGCATATTCGTGTTGGCCAGTATGACGAGGCCATCGCTACAGCTGATGAGAGTATCTCTATCGAGCCTCAGGGCAGCGACGGATACCTCTTCAAGGGGCTCGCCCAATGTCTGAAGGGCGACAAGAAGAACGGAATCCCCAATCTTCAGAAAGCCAAAGACTTAGGTGATCCTCAGGCAGAAGGATTGATACAGAAATATAAATAGGTTGCTGATTAGCAACCTATTTTTATTTCTTAGAAAGGCAACGGACCGTTACCTGATGGCGGAGCCTGAATACTCGAGAACGGATCGTAGCCATCGTTTGCCGGAGGCTGATTGTCACCGTTAATTCTCGAACCTACTATCTCGCCTCCTGTATCAATGGGCTTCAGTCGTCCCTCATCAGGATTCTCAAATCGGGTGTATTCCCCCCTGAAGGTGAGCAGCACATCACCTGTTGCTCCCTTACGGTGCTTGGCGATAATGATCTGCGCCATACCGTGAAGGTCTCGCCCGTTATCATCCTGATAGATATGATAATACTCCGGACGATGCACAAAGAGTACCATATCGGCATCCTGCTCGATGGCTCCCGACTCACGGAGGTCGGAGAGCTGAGGACGCTTTCCTTCAAGTCCCTCACGACTCTCAACACCACGATTCAACTGACTCAGGGCAAGGATGGGCACATCGAGCTCCTTTGCGAGTCCCTTCAGCGAACGCGAGATTGTCGACACCTCCTCCTGACGACTGCTGAACCTCATACCGTTGGCATTCATCAGCTGGAGATAGTCGATCATAATAATCTTCACACCGTGCTCACGAACCAGTCGGCGCGCTTTAGTGCGGAGCTCGAAAACTGACAGACCTGGAGTATCGTCGATATACAATGGTGCATCCATCAGTCCGTTGATTCGTTTATCCAGTCTCTCCCACTCGTCCTGATGCAGCTGACCGTTAAGGATCTTCGAACCCTGAATCTCACAGACATTCGATATCAGACGGTTTACTAGCTGCACGTTCGACATTTCAAGCGAGAAGAACGCCATCGGCACATTATAGTCGGCAGCGATATTCTTCGCCATAGAGAGGGCGAAAGAGGTCTTACCCATCGCCGGACGACCTGCGATAATCACAAGGTCTGACGCCTGCCAACCGGACGTAATATCATCGAGTTTATGATATCCTGTAGGAACACCCGTCAGTCCGTCTGTGTTCTGGGCGGCTTTCGAGATTACCTCAAGTGCCTGTTTGATAACAGGGTTCACATGGGTATAATCTTTCTTCATGTTCCTCTGACTCAGCTCGAAGAGCGAGTTCTCTGCCTCTTGCATCACGTCTTCGATATCTGTTGTCTCGTCGAATGCCTTTGTCTCAACGACACTCGCGAACGATATCAGCTGACGGGCAAGAAACTTCTGGGCGATGATATTGGCGTGATACTCGATGTTGGCCGATGAAGCCACTCTCGAAGTGAGCTCCATGATGTAAGCCGGACCGCCCACCTCGTCGATATGTCCCTCTTTGGCCAGACGGTCGGCAACGGTGAGCATGTCTACAGGCTTCTCAGCCATCGAGAGGTCTCTGATAGCTGCATACACCATCTGGTTGCGAGGCTCATAGAAACTCTCGGGATAGAGCATCTCACAGACGATGGCATAAGCGTCCTTGTCAATCATCAGCGCACCGAGCACAGCCTTCTCCACATCGAGAGCCTGGGGCTGAAGATGTCCGTAGGTATTATCCACAGGCTGTGGCCTGCGGTTTCTCCTTCGGTTGTTGTCTTGTTCTGCCATTTAGAAGATTAATTTTCGCTGTCAGGAGCCTGACCGATGAGGTCCATAAACTCATCGAGCTTTGGAGTGATGATGATCTGAGTACGACGGTTACGCTGCTTGCCTGCCTCTGTGTCGTTGCTGGCGATAGGATTATACTCACCACGACCGCCTGCTGTCAGACGCTTAGGATCAACACCGTAGTCGTTCTGCAGAGCCTGAACCACACTTGATGCACGGAGTGTAGAGAGGTCCCAGTTGTTACGGATGTTCTGCTTCTTGATGGGCACATTGTCGGTATTACCCTCAATCAGCACGTCGTAATCCTTATAGTCCTTGATGATCTTCGCGATCTTTGAGAGAGTCTCGGCAGCACGGCTGTTGATCTCGTAGGAACCGCTCTTATAGAGCATGTTGTCTGCCAGAGAGATATATACCACACCCTTGAGCACCTGAACGTCAACCTCCTTCAGCTCCTCCTTAGAGAGCGAACGGGTAAGGTTGTTGGTCAGCACCATATTCAGTGAGTCGCTCTTTGACTTCACCTCTACCAGATGACGGATATACTGGTTCGACTCATTGATCTGATCCACGAGCTTCTCGATTGACACATTATTCTGCGATGCGTTTGTCAGACTCTTGTCGAGTGACTCCTGCAACTTTGCATACTTGTCTTCTGCAGCCTTAAGCATCTGCTGCATACCCTTCTGCTGCTCCTCAAGACTTGCGATACGTGCATTCTTTGCAGCGAGATCCTCACGTGCGTCCTGCAACTTCTCTGTGAGCGACTTATTCTCTGTCTGACAGTTCAGCAACTCTTTCTTACCTGCACAGCTGGTCATCATCAGAGCAGCTGCCAGAGCAAACAAAAATACATTCTTTTTCATACTTTTCCTTTTTAATAAACACAAATTTGGTGCAAAGTTAATGAACTACTGCCAAAAACAATACAAAAATGTCTTTTATTTAGAATTATTTTTAGTAATTTTGCAGCATGATAACATTTCCGATAGCAAAAATCAACCTCGGGCTCAACGTTGTTGAAAAGAGGCCCGACGGTTATCACAATCTCGAGACTGTCTTCTACCCTGTCCAGATATGTGATGCCCTCGAGGTGTTCGAGATGCATCAGGACTTCCCCTCCGATGTCGACTGCGACCTTAAGGTCACGAATATCCACATCGACGGCGACGAACAGCGTAACCTCGTGGTAAGGGCCTATAAGCTCCTGAAGGAAGACTTCCCCGACCTACCCCGTGTGCACGCTCATCTTTATAAAGGTATACCCACTCAAGCCGGAATGGGCGGAGGCTCGAGCGATTGCGGATTTATGATAACTCTGCTCAACGAGATGTTCGGTCTCGGGCTCACCAACCAACAGATGATCGACTATGCCGCACGTCTTGGTGCCGACTGTCCTTTTTTCATTCTCAACGAGCCCTGCTATGCAGAGGGTATCGGAGAGAAGCTCAAACCGATAAGTCTTAATCTCAGCGGATGGTATCTTGCTGTTGTGCGTCCCGATATCCCCGTTCCTACGAAGGAGGCTTTCTCACTTATCACTCCCCGGCATCCGGAGATTAACTGCCGCGATATCGTGATGCAGCCGGTAGAAACGTGGAGAGACCTTCTCACCAACGATTTCGAGAAGAGCGTATTCACCCTTCATCCTGAGATAGGAGCCATCAAAGACAAGCTCTACTCTCTGGGAGCCACTTACGCAGCGATGTCGGGGTCCGGTTCTTCGCTCTTCGGACTCTTCCGCAACCCCGTCGACCTCAGCTGCTTCGATGCCGAAGGCACCTTCAAAACAATAATCCCGCTCACTTGAGCGGGATTATTGTTTATTGTATTCCTCTTTCGCGGAGTTTCTTCTGCCATTCCCAAGCGCTCTTCAGCACTTCCTCTGTAGGAGTATCAGCCTTCCAGCCTAACACCTTATTGGCCTTATCCACATTACCCCATACCTGCTCAATATCGCCCTCGCGACGTGGAGCATAGGTCCAGTTAACCTTCACACCTGTTGCCTTCTCGAATCCTTCAACTACCTCAAGAGTAGAGAGCCCCCTACCCGTTCCGATATTGAATACCTCTACAGCATCTGTCTCAGGCTTGTCGAGCACACGCTCCATAGCCTTAACGTGAGCCTTTGCCAGATCTACCACATAGATATAGTCGCGGATACATGTCTTGTCCGGTGTGTTGTAGTCGTTGCCGAAGATCTTCAGCTGCTCACGAATACCCATCGCTGTCTGAGTCACAAAAGGAATAAGGTTCATGGGCACACCGTTAGGCAACTCACCAATAAGTGCTGTAGGATGGGCACCGATAGGATTGAAGTATCTCAGGATGATGCTCTTGATGGGAGCGCCAGAGTGGATATAGTCCTGGATAATCTCCTAGTTGATCTGCTTCGTGTTGCCGTAAGGCGACATTGCCTTCTGGATAGGAGCATTCTCGGTAACAGGGAGATTCTCCTGTGTAGGCTGACCGTAAACAGTACAGCTTGAAGAGAAGATGATACCCTTCACGTCGTACTTCGGCATCAGCTCCAGCAGATTAATCAGGCTGGTCAGATTATTACGATAATAGAGCAGAGGCTTCTCCACACTCTCTCCCACAGCCTTTGATGCAGCGAAATGGATGATTCCCTCAATCTTCGGATACTTCTTGAATACTCCCTCAAGAGCCTCCATATCGCAACAGTCAACTTTCTCGAAGGCAGGACGGATGCCCGTAATCTTCTCGATGCCGTCAACGACATTTGCGTTTGAATTTGAGAGGTTGTCAATAATCACTACCTCATAACCTGCTTCCTGAAGCTCTACTGTAGTATGGCTGCCGATAAAGCCTGTACCACCTGTTACCAGAATTGTCTGTTTCATATCTCCTAATAAGTTATAGTTTTATATATATTCTGCAAAATTACAAATATTTTTCGAATCTATCAAACATTTCAGATTATTTTTTGTACTTTTGCACTCATTAATTGAGAAGATGAAAAAAGGACTTGTACTTGAGGGCGGAGCAATGCGCGGTCTCTTCACAGCAGGAATACTCGACGTCATGATGGAGTCAGGCATCGAGTTCGACGGTATGGTGGGAGTGTCGGCGGGTGCTGCTTTCGGGTGCAACTACAAGTCGAGACAACCCTGTCGGGCTATAAGGTATAATATAAGGTTCGCGCGTGACAAACGGTACTGCAGCTGGCAGTCGTGGTGGAAGACAGGTGATCTGTATAACGCGAGGTTCGGATATCACATCATCCCCACACGATACGACATCTTCGACGATAAGGCCTTCGAGGCAAACCCGATGGCCTTTTATGCCGTATGTACTGACGTAGAGACGGGCAAGGCCGTATATAAGCGGCTCGACAAGAGCGGACATCTCACCTATGACTGGATCCGGGCCTCAGCCTCAATGCCTTTTGCCTCGAAGGTGATAGAGCTCGAAGGTAAGAAGGTGCTCGACGGAGGTGTGGCCGACTCTATCCCCCTGGAGTTCTTCGAGCACATCGGATATGATCGTAATATCGTCATCCTAACCCAACCCGAGGGATATGTCAAGGAGCACAACCGTCTGATGCCTCTTATGCGCATCGCCCTGAGGAAATACCCTAATATGATTGAGGCTCTCGACAAGCGTCATCTGATGTATAACCGCCAACTGGAATATGTACGTGAGGCCGAACGCGAAGGGCGCTGTCTTGTCATCCGTCCCGACGCCAAACTGCCCATCGGCCATATCTCCCACGACCCTGATGAGATGATGCGGGTCTATAATATCGGCCGAGAGATGGGCGAACGCAAGTTGGATGAAATGAGGAAGTTTTTAAAAAAGAATATATGAGAATTGACATTATATCAGTGTTACCCGAGATGCTTGAGGGTTTTGTGCATGAGAGCATCCTGGCCCGTGCAGAGAAGAAGGGACTGGCAGAGATCCGTCTGCACAACCTCCGTGACTACACCCTCGACAAATGGCGCCGTGTTGACGATTACCCCTACGGCGGTTCCGCAGGCATGGTGATGCAGTGTGAACCTATTGATCGCTGTATCACAGCCCTCAAGGCCGAGCGTGATTACGATGAAGTGATCTTCACCTCACCCGATGGCGAACGCTTCGACCAGCACATGGCCAACGAACTCTCGCTCAAGGGCAACCTTATTATCCTCGCAGGCCACTACAAAGGCATCGACCAGCGTGTTCGCGACCATCTTATCACAAAAGAGATATCTATCGGAGACTTCGTGCTCACAGGTGGTGAACTCGTAGCAGCGATGATAGCCGACGCCATCGTCCGTGTTGTCCCCGGTGTCATCGGCGACGAGCAGAGTGCCCTCTCCGACTGTTTCCAGGACGAC